>ERZ1370068.11321-contig-9945_pt1 | contig 35512 bp, 45 predicted proteins | sample MGYA00561227_ERZ1370068 | MGnify/ENA primary metagenome ERZ1370068 (study PRJEB38410, sample SAMEA6850437) | metagenome | study: Metagenomic assessment of the ecological functions of the soil: analysis of the soil microbiota associated with the... | reverse complement strand
GTGTGCTTCGTTCAGTTACGTATTGCTGAGATCAGCTGCGACCGACGGTCGCGCGCCGGGTCGCAGGGCGTCGGCACGACCCGCTGCGCGTCGGCGCGGCGCACCCCGGGCAGCCCGGCGGCGGCGGCCTCGGGCAGGAGCTCGGTCGGCGAGGGTCGCGAAGGTCGCCGCGCACCGGGGCCGATCGCCGCCCCGCACGTAGAGGTCGGCCGGCAGCACGATGTCGAGCCAGTGCGTGACCGCGTCGCGGAAGCTCGCGACCATCACCGTCAGCGCGACCGCGAGGCGCGAGGCTCGCGACGACGCCGGCGACCGCGATCGTCGCGCTGTCGCGGTCGTGGCGTGCGCGCTCGACGCGCGAGCAGCGCGAGCGGCCGGCGCGGCGGCTGCAGCGCGCGCGAGCAGCAGCGCCACGCCGGCCGGAACGCAGGCGATGCCGCCGAGCAGCAGGCACGCGACCGAGGCGTAGGCGGCGGCGAGCGGCAGTCCGGCGATCGGCGGCAACAGGGCCGAGGCCGACGCCGGCGAGCAGCAGGGCCAGGCCGGGCGCCAGCGAGCGATGGCCGGGCCGGCTGCGTGCCGAAGCCCTTCAAGCGCCTGCGCCGGGCGATCGCGCTGCTGCGCGCGCGCGCCGGCAGCCAGCCGCCGACCAGCGCGGCGACGACGCCGAGCAGCGCCGTAGACGAGCGCGCCGAGCGCGTCGAACTGCAGCGTGCGGCGCGACGCCGGCGAAGTAGCCGCCGCCCAGGTCGCCGCCAGCAGGCGCAGCGCCAGCGCCGCGCAGCGCCGTGCCGAGGGCCAGGCCGAGCGACGCTGCCCGCGAGCGCCGAGCAGCGCCGACTCGGCGAGCACGAGCGCGCAGCCGGTCGCGCCGCGCAGGCCGAGCACGCCGAGCAGCGCGAGCTGCTGCTGGCGCTTCGCGACCGACAGCGACGAGGATCGAGAACACCAGGAAGGCGCCGGTGAACAGCGCGACCAGCGCCGAGCACCGGTGCAGGTTGACGCGGTAGGCGCGCGACACGTTCGAGACGCCGCTGCGCCGCCTCGTCGGGCGCGGCGGCGCGCACGCCGGCGGGCAGCGCAGCTCGCGCAGTCACGCTGCGCGCGATCGGCGCCGGGCGCCAGGCGCACGTCGATGCGCGAGCAGCCTGCCGAGCCAGCCGAAGCGCGACCTGCGCGCCGGCGATGTCCATCACCGCCAGCGGCGGCGCCGCCGGCGGCGACGCTGCCGGCGACGCAGGCAGTCGCCGTCGCGCCGGCGCGTCTGCAGCGCGCATCGACGCGTCGCCGGCCGGCGCAGCCGCTCGCGCGCCTGCGGCGTTGAGGAACGACCGACGCCGGGTCGAGCATCGCGAAGCGGTCGGCGCCGCGCCGGTCGCGGCAGCAGCGCCGGCGCGCAGCGGCGACGCCACCAGCGCATCGATGCCGACGATGCGCAGCGCCACGCGCTCGCCGCGCGGCGTCGAACGCGCAGGTGTCGACCTCGACCACCGGGCTCGCGACGCGCGACCTGCGGATGCGCGCGCGACGCGCGCGTACAGCGCCTCGTCGAAGCCGCGGCGCGGGCCGACGCAGCTCGAAGTCGGGCTCGCCGTCGACCGCGCGCACCGCGGCGCTGAACTCGGCGAGCGCCGACTGCGTTGATCAGGTGCACCGAGAACGCGAGCGCGACGCCGAGCGTCACCGCGATCAGCGCCGCCACGGTGTGCGCCACGGGATGGTGGCGCAGCTCGGGCCAGCGACAGCGCGGCGCAGCAGCGACGGCAGGGCGAATGCGCGACCGGGTCCATCGTCATCAGCGCCCGCGATGCCGTCGGGCGTCAGCGTGACGCACGCGGTCGGCGCGCGCCGCAGCCGCGCGCGAGTGCGTCGCGAGCACGCACGCGGCGCCGTGCTCGCGCACCTGGTCGGCGAGCAGGTCCATGCACCCGGTCGGCGGTGCGCCGGGTCGAGGTTGCCGGTCGGCTCGTCGGCGAGGATCAGCTGCGGCCGGTGCACCAGCGCACGCGCGATCGCGACGCGCTGCAGCTGGCCGCCCGGACGAGCGTCTGCGGCAGCGCGCGTCCGCGAAGCCGGCGAGGCCGACCGCGGCGCAGCATCGCCTGCGACGCGCGCGGTCGTCGGTCGGCGCAGCTGCAGCAGCAGCGGCAGGCCGACGTTGTGCGCGACCGCTGAGGTGCGGCAGCACGTGGAAGGCCTGGAACACGAAGCCGAGGTGCGTCGCGCCGGAACAGCGGCCTGCGCCGGCTCGGCGAGCGCGTGCGATGTCGGTGCCGTCGATGCGCACCGAGCCGGCGTCGATGCGTGTCGAGGCCGGCGATGCAGTTGAGCAGCGTCGACTTGCCGACGCCCGACTCGCCGAGGATGGCGACGAACTCGCCCGCGCCACGACCGAGGTCGACGCTGCGCGAACACCGCTGTCGTCGCCGTAGCGCTTGGCGAGCGGGCGATCTCGAGCAGCGCCATGCGCGTCAGCCGGCCTCGAGGCGGCAGGCGTGCCGACGGCGAGGCGAACGACCTGCGCCGTGCGCGTCGGCGGCGTCGCAGGCGACGCTGCGGCGCGCCGGCATCGCCGCGCAGCCAGGTGAGCTGGCGCTTGGCGAGCTGGCGCGTCGCGGCGGTGCCGGTCTGCGCGCAGCGCTGCGAGCTCGCCGCTGTCGAGCGCCTGCCCACGCCTGGCGGTAGCCGACGCAGCGCATCGACGGCAGCGCCGGCGTGCAGGTCGCCGCGCGCGCGCAGGCGCCGCACCTCGTCGACCAGGCCGGCGGCGCAGCATCGCCGTCGAAGCGCTCGGCGATGCGCGCGTGCAGCCAGGCGCGGTCGTTCGGCTCGAGCGAGATCAGCGGCGGCGCGCTCGGCCGCGGCCTTCGGCGATGCGCACGGCGGAAAGCGGCCGGCCCGCTGACGCGACGCACCTCGAGCGCGCGCTGGATGCGCTGCGCGTCGTTGGCGGCGAGGCGCGCCGCGGTCGTCGGAGTCGACGCGCGCCAGCTCGGCATGCAGCGCCGGCCAGCCCTCGCGCGCCGCGCGCGCGTCGATCGCGGCGCGCACCGCGGCATCGGCCTCGGGCAGCGCGTCGAGGCCTTCGAACAGCGCCTTGAAGTACAGCATCGTGCCGCCGACCAGCAGCGGCAGCGCGGCCGCGCGCGTCGATCTCGGCGATCAGCCGCGTCGCGTCGGCGACGAAGCGCGCCGCCGAGTAGCGCTCGCGCCGGATCGAGGATGTCGATCAGGTGATGCGGCACGCGCGCGCGCTCGGCCGGCGCTCGGCTTCGCCGTGCCGATGTCCATGCCGCGATAGACCTGCGCCGAATCGACGCTGACGATCTCGACCCGTCGCTGCGGCGCGGGATGCTCTGCCAAGCGCCATCGCCGCGCGGCTCTTGCCCGGGCTGTCGGCCCGGCGATAGGCAGGCGAGGGCAGAGCATCCGGGGAGCGTAGCAGGGTAGGAGCGGGCCGACGGTCGTTCGTCCGCGGGTCCGACACGGCGCCCCGGACGCCGACCGATGCGCGCGGTCCGGGCGATGCGACACACTGCGCCGACCGATAACAACAGGAGTCGCCCATGAGCCACTCGACCCCGCGCCGGCGCTCGCCGGTGCTGGCTTACTGCCTCTGCGGCGCTGAGCTTCGCCGGCGCCGCGCAGGCCGCCGAGCTGACGCTCTGCGAGCACCCCCACTTCACCGGCGCGCAACTGACCCTGCGCGGCTGGACCTCGAACATCTCCCGCGTCGGCTTCAACGACCGAACGTCGAGCCTGGTGGTCGACTCGGGGCGCTGGGAGGTGTGCACCGATGCCGACTTCAAGGGCAGGTGCGTGATCCTGACGCGCGGCGAATACCCGACCCTCGACCGGCAGCTCAACAACCGCATCAGCTCGGCGCGCGAGGTCGGCAGCTACGGCGACCGGCGCGGCGCCTACTGGCGACTGGGACCGCGGCACGATCCAGCTGTTCAGCCGGCGCGGCTTCGCCGGCCGCAACATCGTTCTCGAAGGCAACGCCGCGGCACTTGCGCGCAGCAGCTTCGACGACCGGGCTTCGAGCGTCGTCGTCACCCGCGGCACCTGGGAGCTGTGCTCCGAGCCCGACTTTTCGCGGCGATTGCCGCTCCTACGCTCCGGTGCGCTATGCCGAGCTCGGCTCGAGCCTGGCGCGCGAGGTGTCGTCAGCCTCGCCTGGTCCGGCCGCTGCGCGATGCCCGGTCGTGATCTCGCCCGGGCATCCGCTGCCGGCCGAAGGACTGGCGCGGGCGATCCTGTACAGCGAGCGAGCTGGGCGGCGTGAGCCTCGTCCTCTCCGGACCGGTGAACGATCTCGCACGATCCAATTTCAGCGACCTCGCCGCGTCGATGGTCGTCGAGTCGAAAGGACCTGGGTCGCCTGCCGCGACACGTATTTCCGCGGCGACTGCAGGATCTTCCGGCCCGGGCCGCTACGACGACAACGAGGCGAAGAACTTCCTGCGCCGGGTGTCGTCGATCCGGCCCGCGGCGGCGGCGTGGTGGCGCAGCCGCCGCCGGCGACACCGCCGCGCAGCGCCAGCGTCGAGCTGTTCTCCGACGCCGATTTCCGCGGCGACCGGGTCGCCGTCGACGGTCCGATGACCGACCTGGACGCGCTCCAACTTCAACGATCGCACCGAGTCGGTGATCGTCCACGCCGGCACCTGGGAGATCTGCAGCGACGCGCCGGCTTCGGCGGCAGCTGCGCGCTGTTCAAGCCGGGCAACTATCCGCGCATCGGCGGCCTGGCGCGCCACGTGTCCTCGGTACGGCGCGTCCAATAACCAGAAGGTCGAAGTCATGAATCTGCACCTTGCCATTGGCCCGCTGGTCTCGCTGATCGCCGGCATCCTGATCCTGATCGTGCCGCGGCTGCTCAACTTCATCGTCGCGATCTACCTGATCCTGATCGGCCTGATCGGCCTGTTCGGAAGCAACCTCAAGCTCTGCGTGCTGTCCCGCCGATATCGGCGGGACAGCACACTGGACCGCTCAGAAGCGTTCGCCGGGCGCGAGGTAGCGCCACTGCCCGGTCGGCAGGTTGCCGAGCGAGACGCCGCCGATGCGCACGCGCTTCAGGCCGAGCACCTGCAGGCCGACCTCCTCGCACATGCGGCGGATCTGCCGCTTCTTGCCTTCCTTGGAGGACGAAGCGCAGCTGGTCGTCGTTGAGCCACTCGACCTGCGCCGGGCGCAGCGGCCTCGCCGTCGAGGCTCAGGCCGTGGCGCAGCAGCGCGAGCTTGTCGGCCGCAGCGGCGCGCCGGTCTTGCTGGCGACGCGCACCAGGTACTCCTTCTCGATCTCGCCGCCTTCGCCGACGAGCTGCTTGCGCGATGCGGCCGTCCTGCGTCAGCACCAGCAGGCCGACCGAATCGATGTCGAGCCGGCCCGCGGGCACCAGGCTCGCGCAGGTGCTGCGGCGTAGAAGTGGATCGGCGAGCGATCCTCGCGCCACTGCTTGTGCGCGTCACCAGCACGCGCGCCGGCTGGTAGCCGTCTTCCGGCCTGGCCGCTGAGCTGAAGCCCGACGCGGCTTGTTGACGAGCACGGTCACGAACTGCGCCTGCAGCCTGCTTCGGCGAGGCGCGTCGATCGTGATGCGCTGGCCCGCTCGACGACGCGCGAGCCGAGGCTCGCTGGCGACGCGGCCGTCGACCCGGACCCAGCCGCGCGCGATCCATTCGTCGGCCTCGCGCCGCGATGCCAGGCCGAGCTCGCTCATGCGCTTGGACAGGCGCACGCTGCCGTCGGCAGTGGCCGGTCGTTTGCTGCACACTGTCGCGTTGCGGTCGGCTGTGCGGCGTAGGCGCTTTCGGCGGCGGCGCACGCCGTGCAGCTGCCTCATCGCTGAACGCGCCTCAGCGACCGCGCCAGAACAGCTGGTCGAGCTCGCGCAGCGCGGTCTGCCGCCAGGTGGGCCGACCGTGGTTGCACTGGTCGGCAACGCTCGCGTACGCTCCATGTCGCGCAGCAGGGCGTTCATTTCGTCGATCGTCAGCTGCCGGTTGGCGCGCACCGCGCCGTGGCAGCGCCATGGTCGAGAGCAGCCGGTCGCGGGCGCGTTCGAGCGCGCTGCTCGCGCCGAGCTCGGCGAACTCGGCGAGGACGCTTCGCGCCAGCTCGACGACGTCGCCGCCGGCGAGCGCCGCCGGCACCGAGCGCAGCGCCAGCGTGCCGGCGGCGAGCGGCGCTGAGGTCGAGGCCGAGCGCGCGCAGCGCGTCGGCGCTGGCCTCGGCGGTGGCGATCTCGGCCGCGGTCGCGGCGAAGGTCGCCGGGATCAGCAGCGGCTGCACCGCCGGCGCCTGGCCGGCGAGGTCGGCCTTGAGGCGCTCGTAGACGACGCGCTCGTGCGCGGCATGCATGTCGACGATCACCAGGCCGCCAGCGTTCTCGGCGAGCACGAAGGTGCCGGCGACCTGGGCGAGAGGCGCGGCCGAGCGGCCAGTCGGTGCTCGCCTCGGCGCCGGCCGAGACGCCGACCGCGTCGCCGCTCGCCGGCGCGACCTGCCGGCGCTCGCGCCCAGAACGACGGCATCGGCTCGGCGGCGCGCAGGACCGACGCCGGCCAGGCGAGCGGTCGCTGCACCGCCCACGATTCGCGCGATCGCGTCGCTCGCTGTCCGTCGGCGCCGGGCTGGCATGCGTCAGCTTCGCTTCCCGGGCGCCGACCACGTCACGGCGAGCGCCGCCTGCACGCGCCTTCCTCACCGCCTCGTGGACCTCGCGCGAATCGCGGAAGCGCACCTCGGTCTTGGCCGGATGGACGTTGACGTCGACGCGCTCGGGCGCGACCTCGATGTAGAGCAGGTAGGCCGGATGGCGGCCGCCGTGGAGCAGCGTCGTCATAGGCCGCGCGCACCGCATGCGCGATCAGCTTGTCGCGCACGTGCCGGCCGTTGACGAACACGTACTGCAGGTCGGCGCGGCCGCGCGCCGACTCCGGCGTGCCGGCGCGGCCAGGCGATGCGACGAGCCGCCGAGGTCGACGCCGACGAGCCGGCTGTGGGCGATGAACTCGCTCGCCGAGGACGTCGCCGGTGCGCACCGGCAGCGTCGAGCGACTCCAGTTCGCGACCGCCTTGCCGTCGTGCCACACCGCAGAAGCCGACGTCGGGGCGAACGATCGCCTGGCGCCGCACCGCCTCGAGGCAGTGCGCGAGCTCGGTCGCCTCGGTCTTCAGAAACTTGCGCCGCGCCGGCGTGTTGAAGAAGAGCTCGCGCACCTCGACCGCTCGTGCCGACGGCCGCGCGCCGCGGGCTGCAGCTCGCCGGTGCGCGCGTCGAGTCGGGTGGCGTGCGGCGGCGTCGGCGGTGCGGCTGGTGAGCGACAGCTCGGCGACCGAGGCGATCGCCGCCAGCGCCTCGCCGCGAAAGCCGAGCGTCGCCACGCCTTCGAGCTCGGCGAGCGAGGCGATCTTGCTGGTGGCGTGGCGGCGCAGCGCCAGCGGCAGCTCGGCGGCGGCGATGCCGTCGCCGTCGTCCTCGACGCTGATCGCCCGCACGCCGCCGCCGACCAGGCGGACGACGATCTGCCGGGCGCCGGCGTCGATGCGCGTTGTCGAGCAGCTCGCGCACGCACCGATGCCGGCCGCTCGACCACCTCGCCGGCGGCGATCTGGCTGATCAGCTCGCCCGGCAATTCGCGGATCGGCCGGCGCATGCGGGCCTCGATGACGGCGTTCATCGCCGCACTATAGGAAGCCGGTAGCTCAGTCGAGCAAGCCGCGGCCGTCCAGCCAGTCGCGGCAGACCTGCACCGCCTCGGCGAGCTGCTGCGGCTGGCCGGCGTAGTAGTGCGACGCGCCTTCGATCACGCGCGTCGGTCTTGTCGGCACTGGCGGCGGCGCGGAAGATCAGGCCGGTGTGCGGCTGCGGCACCGCGTCGTCGGCCGCAGTTCTCGATCGCCAGGAAGGGCACGGTGATGCGCGCGGCGCAGCGCTCGCCGTGCGCCTGGATAGTCGTCGATCGACCATTGCGAGAGCCAGGCGCGCAGGCGTCGAGAAGCGCGCCAGGCCGACCGGCCCGTTGTTGGCGACCGCCGGGTCGCCGAGGTAGCTGCTAGCCGCGGCCTACGGCCGTTGGGCTCGACCGTCGCGATCGATGAAGCGCAGCTCGGCCATCGTGCGGTGGGTGACGAAGCCGCGCTCGGTCTCGCTGCTCGCCGCGAGCCGCACGCGCGAGCATCTCCTTGACCCAGGCGGTCGCGCCGCCGCATGCGCGCGAGCTGGCGCGCGCGATACCGGCCGATGAACTCGGCTTCGTATAGGGCGGCTGGTTCGGGCACTGCGGGTCGTAGATGTCGAGCTCGAGGTCGCGCCGGTCGGGATCGTCCTCGTCGATGCACCGACGGATCGATCCAGTCTCGGCCAGCAGCTGCGCCGCGAAACGATGCGCCGCCTGGAAGATCATCGCGTCGGCGGCGATCAGGCTGGCGCCCGCCTTGAGGTCGACCGCGTCGCCCGCGGGCGTTGCCGTGATCGTCGGCTGCTCGGCCTCGGCCTGGTAGAAGATCGACAGCGACGCCGCCGCCCGACCAGCCGCAGAGCACGACCTTGTCGTAGCCCCAGACTTCCTGCGCGTGGCGGACCTAGGCGCCGAGGTCGAGCGACGACGTTCTCGAAGATCAGCGGCGTGTCGTTGCTGGCGTAGCGGCTGGCCGGCGCAGAGCACGTGCACGCCGGTCTGCGCCATCGCCCGCGGCACCGGCAGCAGCTGCAGGGTGCTCGCCGGGTGCATGTAGATCAGCAGGACGCTGGCTCGCTCTTGCCTTCGGGCAGGAAGCGGATGCCCTCGAGGTTGACCGCACCCTGGCTGCCGGCGAAGCCGTAGACCTCGCGCAGCGTCGAGGTCTCGGCATAGCTCACGTGCGGCCCACTCGGACGCGGATCTCGAAGGTTTCCGTCCATGGCGCAGAGTGTCGTGCCGGAAACAGGCCGCGGCGACGAGCGCGTCACTCTTGCACATGAGTTGCCGGGCAGCGGCGCGCGCTCGAGGCGAATGCGGCCGGTCGCGTGTTAGCTTCAGGACGATGAACGATGCCGCTGCCGTCGACACCGACGCCGAGCCCTCGTCCGGCCTTCCTGCAGGCGGTCGCCGATCTCAGGCACGACGGCAGACCGGTCACGACCTCGCAGGCGATCTTCAATGCGCAGGGCGTCGAAGCTGCTCGAAGGCGGCGCCCAGGTCGACCAGGGCCTCTATGACCGCCTGGTCTCGCACCGCCTGTCGCGTCCGCTCTGACGAATGCGTCCGCGCCGAGCCGACGCGTCGACGGCAAACTGCTGCGCGAGGCCGCGGAGGCGGCGATGGAGCGCTGGCCGTTCTTCGCGCTGCTCGCGCCGACGGCGCTGGCGCGCGAGTCGCTGCTGCGCCTGATCGCCTCGCGTGCCGCTGCCCCGGCCGGTGGCGCTGCACCTCGACCTGGCGCGCAACAGCCGGCCGGCCCTGTTCACGCACAGCATCCTGATGGCGCTGCTCTGCGCCCATCTCGCCGCGCAGAGCGAGGGCTCGACCCGCGACGACGTCGCCGACGCGGCCTCGGCCGGCCTGCTGCACGACATGGGCATGCTGCACATCGACCCGGCCCTGCTCGATGCCGACGAGCGGCTGAGCGGCAACCGCCTCAACCCGGTGTACGTCCACCCGCTCACCTCGTCGATGCTGATCGACCGCTTCGCCGACTATCCCAAGCCGGTGGCGCGCGCGGTGGTCGAGCATCACGAGCGGCTCGACGGCTCGGGCTACCCGCGCGGCCTGCCTCGGCGAGGCGATCAGCCCGCTCGGCCGGATCGTTTCGCTCTGCCGAGGTGGTGACAGCGATGTTCGACGGCGAACGCGAGCAGCCCGAGCAGCGGGTCTCGCTGCTGCTGCGCATCAACCCGCGCCGCTACGACCCGGCGCTGGCCGCCGTCGGTGCATCGCCTGCTCGCGGCCCTGCCGCCGAGCAAGCCGCCGCCGGCGACACGCCCGAGCACTCGATCGCCCGGCTGCTTCGGCTCAGCCGACGAGCTCGAGCGCTGGCGCGAGACCAGCGAGGCGATCGGCCGCCGGGCTCGACGGCGCGCACGCCGCGCTGCTCGGCTCGATGAACGAGCAGCATGCGACCCTGCAGCGCATGCTCTACGACGCCGGCGTCACCCACGAGCAGCTCGGCACGCTCGGCGACGATATCGAGGCCGACACGGCGATGCGGATCGAGCTCTGGGCGCTGGCCGAGGAGCTGCTCTGGCAGCTGCACTCGGCCGCGAACCAGCTCAAGCGCCGCTGGCAGGCGACCGAGCCCGCGCTGCCGCATCCGCCGGCGCTCGCGGCCTGGTTCGCCAAGCGTCGCGTCGCTCGACGAACCGCCGGCTGCCGGCCGCTGACACGCCGCTGGCGCGGTTCCGAGGCGCAAGAAGCGCCTCGTCATAATCGCCGCCATGGAATTCCTCGGCTGCGCTCCTCGACTTCGTCCTGCACGTCGACGTGCAGCTGACGACCTTCGTCGCAGGCCTACGGCACCTGGGTGTACGCGCTGCTGTTCGCGATCATCTTCGTCGAGACCGGCGTCGTCGTCATGCCGTTCCTGCCCGGCGACTCGCTGCTGTTCGTGGTCGGCGCGATGTGCGGCGTCGGCTTGATGAACCTGCCGCTGGCGATCGTGCTGCTCTGGGCCGCGGCGGTGCTCGGCGACCAGTGCAACTACGCGATCGGCCGGTACTTCGGGCCGCGCGTGTTCCAGCTGGGAGCACTCGCGCTGGTTCAACAAGAAGGCCTTCGACCAGGCGCACGAGTTCTACGAGCGCTACGGCGGCATCACCATCGTCGCCGCGCGCTTCCTGCCGTTCCTGCGCACCTTCGCGCCGTTCGTCGCGCGGCGTCGCGGAGATGACGCGGCGCAAGTTCACCTTCTACGACGTCAGCGGCGGCCTGCTCTGGGTCGGCAGCCTGATCGCTCGCCGGCTACGCTGTTCGGCAACATCCCCTGGGTCAAGGAGAACCTCGACAAGATCATCTGGGGCGCGATCCTGATTCCCGGCGCTCTGGTGCTTCATCGGCGCCTGGCGAGCGCGGCATGAAGCAGCGCTGTCGAGCCGGCCTGAGTCTTCGCTCCGCGGCAGGGGGCGGCGCCCGCCGCCTCTCAGCGGGCGGAAGTAGCCGCGCCCGTCCATGCAGGCGTAAGGTCGCGCGCTGGAAGATGCTGGGCATCGTTCAGGGCGCCCGGCTGGGTGGTCGCCCAGCGGTTGCAGTCCTGCCGATCGGCCTCGGTCTGCTGCCGTCGACTGGCCGTTGCGCGGATAGAAGATCGGATCGGGCTGCTCGGCGCGGAAGGCACGGGCTGTGCCGGACGCGCGACCCGGTCGCCCGACTGCTGCGGCTCGGTGACGACGTACTCGGTCACCGGCGCAGCGCGTAGGCCGGATACCCGTAGTAGCCGCCGTAGTAGCCGTAGTACGGCGCGCCATAGGCGAGGCCGATGCCGGTGCACCCCGGTAGTAGCGCCGGATGCCAGTAGTAGTAGCCCGGCCCCAGGGGCGATGCCAGCCGCCCCAGTAGCCGCCGTACCAGTAGCCGCGGTAGCCGCCGTAGCGTAGCCGCCGCGATAACCGCCGCCGCTGTTCCAGCCGCCACCGCCGCCGTGGTTAGCGAGCCCCGCGCGTCCCTGCCGCCGCTACCGCCACCCCCACCGCCGCCACCGCCGCGCGCCACCGGCGACCAGACGGGCTACGGCCAACAGCGCCGCGGCGGCCAGCGCAAGCGCGGCCACCAGCATGCGGAGTCTGGATCTTCATCATGCCGTCTCCCCGGCGCAGCACGCGCCGCACAGCACAGTCCTGACGCTCATTCTGCGCTCCGTCCGCGGCGCCCCGGCGCGTTCGCTCTACCGGCACCCGGCTTGCCAACAACGACAACCGGCAACCCGTCACACCTTGCCACCTTGGAGACCCCATGCAGCTTGCTGCGCGTTCCGTTCGCCCTGTGCGCCTTGTTCCTCTGCCGCGGCTTGGCAACCGGTGGCCGCCGTCGCGGCAACGCCGCATCCCACGCCGCCACCGGCCGGCCGCGGTCGCCGAAACCGGTCGGCGTCGGCCACGGCGCTGCCGAGCCGGCCGGGCGACGGCTGCGGCGGAGAGGCCGGCCGGGCGACCGGCCACGCGGCGGCGAAGCCGGTCGGGCGACAGGTCATGCGCCGCCGGAAGCCGGCCGCGCCGTCGGCCATGTCGCCGCCGAAGCCGGCCGCGCGCACGGGTCATGCGGCGGCCGAGGCCGGTCGGGCGACCGGTCACGCCGCCGCGGAGGCCGGCCGGCAGACGGGCGCCGCCAGAGCACCAGCAGAAGGTCACGCAGCCAAGAGCGAACCGGCGCCGAGCTGAAGAGCGGCGGCATCGCGCCGGCTGGAATTCGCCGCCTCAGGGCCGCAGGGCCGCGCGCCAGCTCGGCGGCGCACATCGCGACCGCGGTGTTCGCCTCGTCGAGCACCTTGCCCATGGTGATGAAGCCGTGGATCTGCCGCTCGAAGCAGACATAGGTCGCGCGGTTGCCCGCCGTGACGAGCGCATTGGCGTAGGCCAGGCCTTCGTCGCGCAGGGGTCGAAGCCGGCGGTCAGCACCAGCGCCGGCGGCAGGCTTCGCCAAGGTCGGCGTGCAGCAGCGGCGAGGCGCGCCAGTCGAGGTAGCACGCCGGGTCGTCGATGTAGCTGCCGCGGTAAGTAGACGATCGTCGGCCGCTCGAGCAGGTAGCCATGGCCGTTGGCGACGTGCGAGGCGTGGCCGCAGCGCATGTCGGTCGCCGGATAGATCAGCAACTGGTAGGCGATCGGCAGGTCGCCGGCATCGCGCGCGAGCAGCGCGACGACGGCGGCGAGGTTGCCGCCGGCGCTGTCGCCGCCGACCGCGAGGCGCGCCGGATCGAGGCCGAGCGCCTCGGCATGCCGGCTGCACCCAGTAGGTCGCGGCGAGGCAGTCGTCGACCGCGGCCGGGAAGCGGTGCTCCGGGCCCATCCGGTAGTCGACCGAGACGACGCGCGCAGCTCGAGACGTTGGCGAGCTCGCGGCAGAGCACGTCGTGGGTGTCGAGGTCGCCGATGGTCCAGCCGCCGCCGTGGAAGTAGACGAGCACCGGCGCCGGCGACCGGGTCGTCGCTGCGCCGCGTCGGCCGGTACAGGCGCAGCGGGATGGCGCCGTGCGGCCCTCGGCCGACGAGCTCGCGCGATCTCGGCCACCGGCGGCGGCTCGGGCTGGGTGATGGCGCGGCGGTCGCGATAGAACGCGCGCGCCTCGACCGGCGGGAGCGTCCTGCATCGCCGGCAGGCCGCGCGACGCGATCAGGTCGAGCAGGGCGCGGGCTTGCGGGTGCAGCATGTGTTCTCCTGTCGGGATGCAGCCGCAGTTATAGCTGGCGGCTGCGCGCCAGCGGCGGATTGCGCGCGAAGTAGCGCTGGATGCCGGTAGCGCCAGCGCCTCGACCAGCTGGCGCGCGGTAGTCGGGATCGCGCAGCTTCGCTTCCTCGTCCGGGGTTCGAGATGAACGCCGACTCGACCAGGATCGACGGGGATGTCGGGCGCCTTCAGCACCGCGAAGCCGGCCTGCTCGACGCTGCCCTTGTGGAGCTTGCCGACCTTGCCGATCTGGCCGAGCACCTCGCCGCCGAGCTTGAGGCTGTCCTTGATCTGCGCGGTGGTGCTCATGTCGAGCAGCGCGCGCATCGACGCTCTGCGTCCTTGACCGCGACGTTGACGCCGCCCACGAGGTCGGCGGCGTTCTCGCGATTGGCCATCCAGCGCGCCGCGCTGCTCGAGGCGCCGCTCTGGCTGAGCGCGAACACCGAGGCGCCGCGCGCCTCGGGGTTGAGGAAGGCGTCGGCATGGATCGAGACGAACAGGTCGGCCTGGACCCGCCGCGCCTTGCTTCACCCGCTCGTGCAGCGGCACGAAGAAATCGGCGTCGCGGGTCAGCATCGCCCGCATCGACGGGTTGGCGTTGATGCGGTCGCGCAGCTGCATCGCGATCGCCAGCACCACGTCCTCTCGCGCAGCCCGCTCGGACCGATCGCGCCGGGTCCTCGCCGCCATGGCCGGGTCGAGGGCGACGACGACCAGGCGGTCGATCTTCGCCTGCGCTCAGCACCGGCGGCACCACCGGCGCCGGCAGCACCGGCAGCACCGGCGGCGGCGGCCAGCCGTTGGCGCGGCAGGCGTGCCGCGCGGTGGCGTCGCGGCCGACGAGGCGGCGCGCCGCGTTCATGCGGCCGATGAACTCGCCGAGCGCATCCTGCACCGCCTGCGCTGCCTGCGCCTCGGCCTGCTCCTTGTCGCGGATCAGGGCGAGCAGCGGATCGGGCTCCTTGCACCGGGTGCAGGTCGAACACCAGCCGGTGCCGATAGGCCGCCACCGGCGCCAGCGTGAACAGCTGCGGCGCGGTCGCCTGCTTCAGGTCGAGCACCAGGCGCACGATGCGCGGCTGGCTCTGGCCGACGCGCACGCCGGCGATGAACGGGTCGTCGGGCTTGACCTTGCCGACGAGCTCGCGCAGCTGCGGGCTGAGCTCGAGGCCGTCGACGTCGATCACCAGGCGCGACGGGTTCTCGGCGAGGAAGTGCTTTCCGACGAGCGGCGCGTCCGACTCGATCGTCACCCGCGTGTATTCCTCGGCCGGCCAGACGCGCACCGCGACGATCGCGGCGCCGAACGCCAGCTCGCGCGCGCCGAGGCCGCAGGGCGAGCGCGCCCATGGCGCGCAGCGCCTGGCGGCGCGACGGCGCGGCAGTCATGCGCAGCAGCTCCTCGCCGCGCGGCTGCAGCGCCTCGATCCGCAGCTCGCGCGCCGCGCTCGCGTCGTCCGGCGGATCGTGTCAGGCGCAGGTCGCAGGCGGCAGCAGCGCCGTCGGCCTTCTCGGGCCACTCCACGAGCTTCAGGCCGGGCTCGGCGAAGACGTCGCGAAAGCCGGCGTCCTCCCATTCCTGGGCGTCGTCGAAGCGGTAGAAGTCGAAGTGCGCGATCGCGAAGCCGCCGTGCGCGGCGTCGCTGCGGTACGGCTCCATCAGGGTGTAGGTCGGGCTCTTGACGCGGCCTGTCGACGCCGAGCGCGGCGAGCAGGTGGCGAACGAAGGTCGTCTTGCCGGCGCCGAGCGGCCCGTGCAGCTCGATGAAGGCGTCGGCGAGGCCGGCGTGCCCGGCCAGGCGGGCGGCGCTGGCGGCGCACGCGGCCTCGTCGGGCCAGTGCACGAGCCGGGTTCCTAGAATCGAAGACTGCAATGCACGAATCTCATGTCCTGGACGGCGAGGCCCTGCTCGCGCAACTGCGGGGCTGGGGCCGCGAGCTCGGATTTTCCCAGATCGGCATCGCCGGCATCGATCTCGCCACCGCCGAAGCCCCGCTGCTCGCATGGCTCGACAACGGTTTTCACGGCGCGATGGACTACATGGCGGCGCACGGCCTGAAGCGGGCCCGGCCGGCCGAGCTCGTGCCGGGCACGCTCTCGGTCGTGACCGCGCGGCTCGACTACCTGCCGCGCGACACCCCGGCCGACTGGCAGGCGCGCGAATGGCAGCGCCTCGGCCGAGCCGGAGCAGGCCGCGGTCGCGCTCTATGCCCGCGGCCGCGACTATCACAAGGTGTGCGCGCGGCCGCCTGCAGCAGCTCGCCGACCGCCTGGCCGATGCGATCGGCCCGTTCGGCCACCGCGTCTTCACCGATTCGGCGCCGGTGCTCGAGGTCGAGCTGGCGGCGCGCAGCGGCATCGGCTGGCGCGGCAAGCACACGCTCGCCCTCGACCGCCAGGCCGGCTCGATGTTCTTCCTCGGCGAGATCTACGTCGACCTGGCGCTGCCGCCGACGCCGCCGGTCGAGGCGCACTGCGGCAGCTGCACGCGCCTGCATCGACATCTGCCCGACCCGGGCGATCGTCGGCCCGTACCGGCTCGACGCGCGGCGCTGCATCTCCTACCTGACGATCGAGCTGAAGGAGCGCGATTCCGGTGGAGTTCCGCGCCGCGATCGGCAACCGCATCTACGGCTGCGACGACTGCCAGCTCATCTGCCCGTGGAACAAGTACGCGCAGCGCAGCCCGCTCGCCGACTTCGACGCCCGGGCGGCCGTTGGCCGCGCCGTCGCTGCTCGAGCTCTGGGCCTGGGACGAAGCCGAGTTCCTGCGCCGCAGCGAGGGCAGCGCGATCCGCCGCATCGGCTTCGAGCGCTGGCAGCGCAATCTCGCGGTCGGCCTCGGCAACGCCCTGCGCGCCAGCGGCGACGCCGCGATCGTCGCCGCCTTGCGCGCGCGCCGCGAGACGCTCGAGTCCTATGGTCAGGGAGCACATCGACTGGGCGCTGGCCCAGGCGCCCGTAGGCGCGCCGAGCGCACGATCAGGGAGACGAGGCCGAGCACCGCCAGCCAGAGCGGGATGCTCACCATGCCGAGCACCGTCGAGACGGTCACCAGGCCGGCGACGAAGCTGCCGTCGCCGCCCATGCGCGCCGCCAGCACGTAGGCGCTCGAGGCGGTCGGCATGGCGCCGAACAGGACGACGATGCTGCGCTGCTCGGGCGGCAGATGCAGCAGCAGCGCCAGGCCGATCGCCACCGCCGGCAGGAGGGCGTGGCGGATCGAGCAGGCTCGTCGCCAGGCCGGGCGCCGCCTTCAGGCCGCCCAGGGTGAGGCCGGCGCCGACCGCCATCAGGCCGAGCGGCAGCGCGGCCAGGCCGATGCGCTGCAGCGTCGTCGTCACCGGCTCGGGCAGCACCAGGCCGAAGGCGTTGCCGGCCAGGCCGAGGACGGTGCTGATGATCAGCGGATTGCGCGCGATCTCGCGGGCCATAGAGAGTGGCCGCCGTGGCGCGCCAGCGGCCAGACCGCGGCGACGTTGCAGATCGGGATCGAGAGCGCACATCAAGAGCGCCATCCAGGCCAGCCCCTGAGCACCGTAGAGCCGCTCGGCCAGCGCCAGCGCGATGTACGAGTTGAAGCGGTAGGCGACCTGCGCGCCCGAGGCATGGAGGCGGCGGTCGACGCCGGGCCAGCGGCCGATCGCCAGGGCGACGGCGATGCCGACCGCCAGCATGCCGACGCCGGCCAGGCCGAGGTCGAGCGCCTGCGCCGGCTTGAGCGGGCTCTTCAGGATCGAGTTGAAGAGCAGCACCGGAAAGAGCAGGAAGTAGACGAGCCGCTCGGCCGCGTCCCAGACGCGGCGGTCGAGCGCGGTGCCCCGGCAGATGACGAAGCCGAGCAGGATCAGCAGGAAGTCGGGCAGCAGGAGCAGGGATTCGCCACCGGGACGAGTATGCCGACCGCGCGCCGGGGCCTTGCCGGCGGGCGGCGCCAGGCGTCATGGCCTAGACTCCCGCGTCACCGATTTCCGCTCCGGAGTGTTGATGCCGAATCGCCGATCCCTGCTCGCCAGCGCCGCCCTTTTCGCCGCCGTGCCCGGCCTGGGCCGGGCCCAGGCGGGCTATCCGAACAAGCCGGTGCGGCTGATCGTTCCCGTTCGCCCCCGGCGGCACCACCGACATCGTTGCCCGCGTCGTCTCCGAGAAGATCAACGGGCCGCTCGGCCAGACGCTGATCGTCGACAACAAGGCCGGCGGCGGCGGCTCGGTCGGCGCCACCGAGATCGCGCGCGTCGGCGCCCGACGGCTACACCGCTCGGCATGGCGACGGTGTCCACCACCGCGGCCAACCCGGCGATCAACCCGAAGATCGCCTACAACCCGATCACCGACTTCACGCCGATCATCAACGTCGCGGCGACGCCGAACGTGATCGCGGTGCATCCGAGCTTTCCGGCGCGCGACTACAAGGGCTTCCTCGCCGAGCTGAAGAAGAACCCCGGCAAGTACTGCTACGGCAGCTCGGGCACCGGCGGCATCGGCCACCTGCAGATGGAGCTGTTCAAGAACCTCTCGGGCACCTTCGTCACCCACATCCCGTACCGCGGCGCCGGCCCGGCGCTCAACGACACCGTCGCCGGCCAGGTGCCGATGATCTTCGACAACCTGCCGTCGGCGCTGCCCTTCATCCAGCGAGGGCGGCTGATCGCCGATCGTCGTCGCCGCGCCGCAGCGGCTGGCGGTGCTGCCGAACGTGCCGACCTTCAAGGAAGTCGGCCTCGAGCCGGTGAACCGGCCTGGCCTACTACGGCATCCACGGGCCCAAGGGCATGCCCAAGGACGTCGTCGACAAGATCCACGACGCGGTCAGGAAGACGCTCGACGACCCTGCGGTGAAGAAGCGCGATCGAGGACACCGGCTCGACTCATCATCGCCAACACGCCGGCGCAGTTCGCGGCGCAGATCGCCGCCGAGTTCGAGGTCTACAAGAAGGTCGTGGCGGCGCAGAAGCTGACGCTCGAGTAGGGCCGAGGCGAGTCGATCCGGGCCTCGCGATCGCATCGATGAGCACCGGCAGCGCGGCGACCATCGACCGGTTCATCGATGCGCTCTGGATCGAGGACGGGCTCGCGGCGCAACACGCTCGCCGCCTACCGGCGCGACCTGACGCTGCTCGCGGCCTGGCTCGCCGGACACGGCGGCCGCGCCCTCGCCGAGGCGAGCGAGGCCGACCTGCGCGAGTACGCCGTCGCCCGCCATGCCGGCAGCGCCGCGACCAGCGCCAATCGCCGCCTGGCGGTTTTCCGGCGCTTCTTCCGCTGGGCCTTGCGCGAGCACCTGACGAGCGCCGATCCGACGCTGCAGCCTGGCTGGCGGCGCGCCAGCCGCTGCGCGTGCCGAAGTCGCTGTCGCGAGGCGCAGGTCGAGGCCTTGCTCGCCGCGCCCGACGTCGAGACGCCGCTCGGCCTGCGCGACCGGACGATGCTCGAGCTGATGTACGCGAGCGGCCTGCGGGTCAGCGAGCTGGTCGGGCTGAAGACGGTGAGCGTCGGCTTCACCGAAGGCGCGCTGCGGGTCACCGGCAAGGGCAGCGAAGGAGCGGCTGGTGCCGTTCGGCGAGGAGGCGCATGCCTGGATGCGGCGCTACCTCGCGCGAGGCGCGGGCCGCGATCCTCGGCGGGCAGGCAGCGACGCGCTCTTCGTCACCGCACGCGGCGGGCCGATGACGCGGCAGATGTTCTGGAAGCTGGTCAAGGCGCATGCGCGCAAGGCGGAGATCGCGGCGCCGATCTCGCCGCACACCCTGCGCCATGCCTTCGCCACCCACCTGCTGAACCACGGCGCCGACCTGCGCGCGGTGCAGATGCTGCTCGGCCACGCCGACATCTCGACGACCACGATCTACACCCACGTCGCGCGCGAACGGCTGAAGGCCCTGCACGCGACCCACCATCCGCGCGGCTAGGCCGGTCGCCATGACGGACATCCCGCAGCGTCGGCTTCGATCGGCGTCGGCAACATGGGCGGCGCGATGGCCCTGCGGCTGTGCGAGCTCGGCTGGACGGTCGGGTGCGCGACGTCGAGCCGGCGCGCGAGGCCGAGTGCGTGCGGCCGGCGCTCGCGGCGCAGACCACGCCGGCGGCGCTGGCGGCAGCGCATCCGGTGGTGATCGTCGCGCGTCGTCGATGCGGCGCAGTGCGACGCGGTCCTGTTCGGCGACGCGACGGGCTGGTGCAGGGCGCGCGCGGCGCGCCAGGCGCCTGCGTCGTCCTCTGCCCGACGCTCGGCCCGGCGAGCACCGAGGCGATCGCGGCGCGCCTGGGCGAACGCGGCATCGGCTGCATCGACGCGCCGATGTCGGGCGGGCCGGCGCGCGCCCGCGACGGCAGCATGAGCCTGATGGTCGCCTGCGACCCGCGCTGTTCGAGCGCCAGCGCGCGCTTGCTCGAGGCGCTGTCGTCCAAGGCTGTTCCGGGTCGGCGAGCGGCCCGGCGACGGCGCCCGCACCAAGCTGGTCAACAACCTGCTCGCGGCGATCAACCTCGCCGGCGCCGCCGAGGCGGATCGCCCTGGCGCGAGCGGCTCGGCCTCGATCCGGCGCGCACCCTGCGCCGTGATCGAGCAGTCGAGCGGGCAGAGCTGGATCGGCTCGGACCGGATGCGCCGCGCCATCGCCGGCGACCTGGCGCCGCGGGCGCACACCACGCTGCTCGCCAAGGACAGCCGGCTCGCGATGGAGATGGCGGCCGAAGCCGGCTTCCGAGGCGCTGCTCGGACGCGCCGCTGCCGAGCGCTTCCAGGTGGCCTGCGCCGCCGGCTTCGGCGCCCTGGACGACGCCAGCCTGCTCAGCTGCTGCGCGAGGCCGGAGGCCAGGTCGGGTCGACGGGCGCTAGCCGCCGGTGAGCGCGGCGAAGCGCGCCAGGTCGACGTTGCCGCCGCTGATGATGACGCCGACGCGCTTGCCCTGCGAGCTCGGCCTTCATCCGTCGCGCGCGCGGCGAAGCCGAGGCAGCCGGTCGGCTCGACGATCATCTTCATGCGCTCGGCGAAGAAGCGCATCGCCTCGACCAGCTGCGGCGTCGCTGGCGGTGAGCACGTCGGCGAGCGTCGCGGCGGATGATCGCGAAGGTGAGCTCGCCGAGCTGACTGGGTCTGGGCGCCGTCGGCGATCGTCTGCGGCATCGTCGATGCGACGATGCGCTCGCCGGCGCGGAACGACTGCTGGCCGTCGTTGCCGGCCTCGGGCTCGACGCCGTAGACCTTGCAGCGCGGCGCCAGGGCGCGCGCCGGCGAGCGCCGAGCCGGTGAGCAGGCCGCCGCCGCCGAGGCAGACGAACAGGGCGTCGAGCGGCGCCGGCCTCCTCGATCAGCTCCTTGGCCGCGGTGCCCTGGCCGGCGATGACGTCGGGATGGTCGAACGGCGGGATCAGCGTCAGGCCGCGCTTCGTCGGCGAGGCGCCGGCCGATCGCCTCGCGGTCCTCGCGTGAAGCGGTCGTAGACCACGACCGTCGCGCGCCGTAGCCGCGGGTCGCCGCGACCTTCGATCGCCGGCGCGTCGTGCGGCATGACGATCGTCGCCGGCATGCCGAGCAGCCGCGCCGACGAGCGCGATCGCCTGGGCGTGGTTGCCCGACGAGAAGGCGACCACGCCGGCGCGGCGCTGCCGGCGCGTCGAACCGCGACAGCGCGTTGAACGCGCCGCGGAACTTGAACGCGCCCATGCGCTGGAAGTTCTCGCACTTGAAGAACAGCGTCGGCGCCGAGTCTCGCGCGTCGGCGGTGCGCGAGCTCAGCACCGGCGTGCGGTGCGCCGCCGGGGCGATGCGCGCGGCGGCGGCGGCGACGTCTTCGTAGGTCGGCAGGGCAGGCATGGCGTCCTTCACAGGCTGGCCGCCGGCACGGGCTTGCCGAACAGGTAGCCCTGCATCAGGCGAAAGCCCATCTGCCGGCAGACCTCGGCGTCGGCCTCGTCCTCGATCGCCTTCGGCCAGGGCGATCGAGCCCAGGTCGATCACCAGCCGCACCAGGTCGCCGATGAGCCGCTGCTTGCGCGCGCCGGCGCTGGCCAGAGCCGTGGACCAGCGCCATGTCGAACTTGACGAATGCGGCGGCGCCTCGCTCAGCTCGTTGAGCCGGGCCTGGCCGGCACCGAAGTCGTCGTAGGCGAAGCGCACGCCGATGTCGGCGAGGCGGTCGGCGAGCTCGCGCATGCGCGCCGTCTCGACCACCGCGGTCTCGTGGATCTCGATCACCAGCTCGATGCCCGGATGCTCGCGCACAGCCGGGCGATGCCGGGAACGAACTCCGGCAGGACCGTCTCGGTCGGATGGGCATTGACGAACAGGGTCGCGCCGCGCAAGTACGGGCGACCGCGGCGACGCCGTGGTTGCGCAGCGCCAGGCTCAGCTCGGCGTGCGCGGCTGAGCCGGGTCGCCAGGCTGAACAGGTGCATCGGCGAGGCCGGCAGCTCCGGGTGCAGGCAGCGGCCGAGCAGCTCGTAGGCAACGACCCGGCCGTCGCCGGCATTGACGATCGGGCTGCACCGCCGCCGACAGGCCCTCGCCGCCGAGCAGGGCGAGGAACTGCGCGCTCGTTGGCCACGAACTGCTCGCTGAGCGGGGCGCCGAGCGCGGCGATCACGGTGCGCTCCTCGGCCGGGAGGATGCTGTCGCGGGCTGGCGTCGGCGCGGCGGATACGGATCTCGGCGCTGCCGATGTGAACGATGTCGCCCTCGTGTCGAGCAGGCGCGGCGTATCCACCTTCGCCCGGTTGACGAAGCTGCCGTTGGTGCTGCCGAGGTCGAAGAGCACCAGCTGGCCGCTGCCGGGATCCAGTTCCAGGGTCGCATGCCGGCGGCTCACGCCCGAGGCGACCAGCACCAGGCCATTCTCCTCGTCGCGGCCGATGCCGAAGGGCAGGGCCTGCACCGGCACTGCCAGCGCCGAGCCGTCAGCGGCGATCCGCTCCAGCCACCAGGCCGCTTTCGCGCTCATCGTCGCAGGGCTCGGTCCGGGAATCAGGCGATCGCGACCGGGATGCCGGCGATCTTCGCCTTCCAGGTCGCCGGCCCGGTGTCGTGCACCGAGGTGCCGCTCGGAATCGACCGCCACCGTCACCGGCATGTCCTTGACCTCGAACTCGTAGATCGCCTCCATGCCGAGATCGGCGAAGCCGACGCACGCTGCGCCTGGCGTGATCGCCTTCGAGACCAGGTAGGCCGCGCCGCCCACGCGCCATCAGGTAGGCGCTCTTGTGCTTCCGGATCGCCTCGATCGCCGACCGGGCCGCGCTCGGCCTTGCCGATCATGCGCGATCAGGCCGGTCTCGCGCCAGCATCATCTCGGTGAACTTGTCCATGCGCGTCGCGGTGGTCGGGCCGGCGGGGCCGACGACCTCGTCGCGCACCGGGTCGACCGGGCCGACGTAGTAGATGACGCGGTTGGTGAAGTCGACCGGCAGCTTCTCGCCCTTGGCGAGCATGTCCTGGATGCGCTTGTGCGCGGCGTCGCGGCCCGGTGAGCATCTTGCCGCTGAGAGCAGCAGCGTGTCGCCGGGCTTCCAGCTCGCGACCTCGCTCGCGCGTCAGCGTGTCGAGATCGACGCTCTTCGAGCTCTTGTTGTAGTCGGGCGCCCAGTGCACGTCGGGCCACAGGTCGAGGCTGCGGCGGGTCGAGGTAGGCCGGGCCCGGAGCCGTCGAGCACGAAGTGCGCGTGGCGCGTCGCCGCGCAGTTCGGGATCATCGCCACCGGCTTGCTGGCGGCGTGGGTCGGGTACGTCGCGATCTTGACGTCGAGCACGGTGGTCAGGCCGCCCAGCCCCTGCGCGCCGATGCCGAGCGCGTTGACCTTCGTCGCACAGCTCGATGCGCAGCTCCTCGAGTCTTGTTCTGCGGGCCGCGCGCCTTGAGCTCGGACATGTCGATGTCTTCCATCAGCGCTCTGCTTGGCCATCAGCATCGCCTTCTCGGCGGTGCCGCCGATGCCGATGCCGCAGCATGCCCGGCGGGCACCAGCCGGCGCCCATCGTCGGCACCGTCTTCGAGCACCCAGTCGACGAGGCTGTCGCTCGGGTTCATCATCACGAACTTGCTCTTGTTCTCGCTGCCGCCGCCCTTGGCGGCGACCATCACGTCGACCGTGTTGCCGGGCACCAGCTCCATCGTGCGACCACCGCCGGCGTGTTGTCCTTGGTGTTCTTGCGCTCGAAGTGCGGGTCGGCGACGATCGAGGCGCGCAGCGTGTTGTCGGGGTCGCAGGTAGCCCTGCCGCACGCCGTCGTTGACGGCGTCCTCGATCGCTGCCGGGGAAGCCCTCGAAGCGCACGTCCATGCCGATCTTCAGGAAGACGTTGACGATGCCGGTGTCCTGGCAGATCGGCCGCTGGCCCTCGGCGCACATCTTCGAGTTGGTCAGGATCTGCGCGATCGCGTCCTTGGCGGCCGGCGCTCTGCTCGCGCCTCGTAGGCGCGGGCGAGGTGGGCGATGTAGTCGGCCGGGTGGTAGTAGCTGATGTACTGCAGCGCCGCGGCGATGCTGTCGACGAGGTCGGCGTGGCGGATCGAGGTGGTCATGGAATCGGCTGGCGCTCAGGAAGGGCAGTCAGTGTGCCATCCTAGCGGGTGCCGGGAACGTGGGCGTCGAAGTCGCCGCATCGAATGGGCCGGAAGCCTCATGAAAAACCGACCCTGCCCCCGCCCGCGCCGCCCTTTCGGCGGCGACCCCGACCCGGAGCTGGCGCAGCGCGCCGCGGCTGGCGACACCCTGCGGCCTTCAGGCGATCATGCGGCGGCACAACCAGCTGCTGTTCCGCACCGCGCGCAGCATCCTGAAGAGCGACGTCGAGACCGAAGACGTGCTCCAGGAGGCCTATCTGCTTGGCCTGGCGGGCGATCGGCGACTTTCGCGCCGACGCCGAAGCTCTCCACCTGGCTGGTGCGGATCGTCATCAACCAGGCCTTCGGCCGCCTGCGCCGGCGCAGCGCCCAGATCATTCCCTGGACACCACCATGGAACCGATCGATCCCGAGATGCGCCTGGCGTTGGAGGACGATCCGACCACCGCCTGAGCGCAGCGCGATGCGCGCCGAGGTGCGCCGCCTGATCGAGGCCCGCATCGACCTCGCTGCCGAGGCGTTTCGCACCGTCTTCATGCTGCGCGCGGTCGAGGAGATGAGCGTCGAGGAAGTCGCCACCGTGCTCGAGCTGCCCGAGGCGACGGTGCGCACCGCGCTTCTTTCGCGCTCGCGGCCTGCTGCGCGAAGGCCTGTCGCGCGACGTCGATCTCGGCATCAGCGACGCGTTCTCGTTTGCCGGCGAGCGCTGCGACCGGATCGTCGCCGGCGTGCTGAGCAGGCTCGCCGAGGACCGGAACTCCTCCCGATCCTGAACCCATCCCGGATCCTGAACCCCTTGGAGACCTTCATGTCCTTTTTCCCGATGCCCGACCCGCCGCCGCCCGCCGCCTGTTCCTCGGCCGATCCGGCCTCGTGCTGTCCGGCACCGCGGTGGGCGCTGCTCGCCGGCAACCACGCGCTTGCCGCGGCGGCCGATTCGGCGACCGCGACCGACGCGCAGATCCTCAACACCGCCCTCGGTGCGGAGCTGGAGGCGATCGCCGCGTATCAGCTCGGCGCCGAGCAAGCTGCCGCAAAAGCCGCGCCTCGATCTGGCACTGGTGTTCCAGGGTCACCACGAGGAACACGCCGACCTGCTCGCCAAGACGGTCGGAAGCTCGGTGGCAAGCCGGTCGCGAGCCAAGGCCAAGTACGACTTTCCGGTGGCGCAGCTGAAGGCCCAGGCCGATGTCCTCCGTTTGCCGCCAAGCTCGAGCAGGGTGCGGTCAGCGCCTACCCTCGGCGCGGGTGCCGCTGTTCGGCAATCGCGATCTGGGCCAAGGCCGCGGCCAGCATCCTCGGCGACGGGCAATGCATTGGGCGATCCTTCGCCAGGTGCTCGAGCGAGACGCCGGTGCCGGCTGCATTCGTCGCCTGATGCGCCTCTTTCGGCTGGCGCCGGCGGCAGTGCTGGCGCTGGCCGCCGTCGCCTCGCGGCGGCGGCGGCCCGATCCAGCCGCGGCGAGCAGATCTACGGTCGCTGCCTGGCCTGCCATGCCCTGGCCTACGACCGGGGTCGGGCCGCGCCATTGCGGCCTCATCAGCCGGCCCGCCGGCAGCGTGCCCGGCTTCGTCTATTCGCCGGCGATGAAAGCGCTCCGGCATCGTCTGGACGGCCCGCTCGCTCGACCGCTTCCTGGCGGCGCCGATGCAGGCGATGCCGGGGACGGCGATGACCTACGACGGCATCGCCGACGCGGCGGAGCGGGCCGACCTCATCGCCTATCCCGGAGCAGGCCGGCCGCTCGGCCGAGCGCGCCGCGGCGCAGCGCGCGCTAGCGGCGAGCGCTTTCGGGCGATGGCGCCTCCGGGATGCTCGGCAGCCCCGATGGGCGCCGGCGAGACATGAGGTAAAAGGGCGCGAACCACGCCAACCCCGGGAGAAGTCCATGAGCGCCGAACTGCACAGTCTACGAGCCGCCCGAGCGGGCGGTGAAGAATGCCTGGGTCTCGGGCATGGACGCCTACCGCGAGCTCTGTTGCCGAGGCCGAGCGCGACCACGAGGCCTACTGGGGCGCGGCTGGCGCGCAGGAGCTGATCTCGCTGGCGCACGCCCGTTCAAGACCGTCCTCGACGCCAGCAAGCCGCCGTTCTTCCGCTGGTTCGACGACGGCACCTTGAACGCCTCGTACAACTGCCTGGACCGGCAGGTCGAGGCCGGCCTCGGCGACAAGACGGCGATCATCTTCGAGGCCGACGACGGCGCGGTCACCCGGGTCAGCTACCAGGAGCTGCTCGAGCGCACCTGCCGGCTGGCCAACGCGCTCAAGGCGCGCGGCGTGGTCAAGGGCGACCGGGTCGTCATCTACATGCCGATGTCGATCGAGGGCGTGGTCGCGATGCAGGCGTGCGCCCGGATCGGCGCGACCCACTCGGTGGTGTTCGGCGGCTTTTCGGCGCAGAGCCTGCGCGACCGCATCGCCGACACCGGCGCGGTGATGGTGATCACCGCCGACGAGCAGATGCGCGGCGGCAAGCGCCTGCCGCTGAAGGCGATCGTCGACGAGGCGCCTCGCCGGCTCGCGGCCACGGCGGTGCGCGACGTCATCGTCTACCGGCGCACCGGCGGCAAGGTCGACTTCACCGCGCCGCGCGACAAGTGGCTGCACGAGCTGACGTCGAGAAGGAGCCGGCGACCTGCGAGCCGGAGTGGGTCGGCGCCGAGCATCCGCTGTTCCTGCTCTACACCTCGGGCTCGACCGGCAAGCCCAAGGGGTGCAGCACTCGACCGGCGGCTACCTGCTGCACGCGGCGCTGACGACGAAGTGGACCTTCGACCTCAAGCCCGACGACGTCTTCTGGTGCACCGCCGACATCGGCTGGGTCACCGGCCACACCTACATCGCCTACGGCCCGCTCGCGCTCGGCGGCACCGAGATCGTCTTCGAGGGCATCCCGACCTACCCGGACGCCGGCCGCTTCTGGAAGATGATCGACAAGCACAAGGTCACGATCTTCTACACCGCGCCGACCGCGATCCGCTCGCTGATCAAGGCCGCCGAAGGCAACGAGAAGGCGCATCCGAAGAACTACGACCTCGACGAGCCTGCGCATCCTCGGCACGGTCGGCGAGCCGATCAACCCGGCCGCCTGGGAGTGGTACCACAAGCACATCGGCGGCGGCCGCTGCCCGATCGTCGACACCTTCTGGCAGACCGAGACCGGCGGCCACGTGATCACGCCGCTGCCCGGGGCGACGCCGCTCGTGCCCGGCTCGTGCACGCTTGCCGTTCCCCGGCATCGACGCCGCGGTCGTCGACGAGCAGGGCCACGACGTGCCGAACGGCACAGGGCGGCATCCTGGTCATCAAGAAGCCGTGGCCGAGCATGATCCGCACGATCTGCGGCGACCCGGAGCGCTTCAGGAAGAGCTACTACCCGGACGACTTCCAGGGCAAGTACTACCTCGCCGGCGACGGCGCGATCCGCGACGAGAAGACCGGCTACTTCACGATCACCGGGCGCATCGACGACGTCCTCAACGTCAGCGGCCACCGCATGGGCACGATGGAGATCGAGTCGGCGCTGGTCTCGCAACACCGCGCTGGTCGCCGAGGCCGCCGTCGTCGGCCGGCCCGACGAGACCGACCGGCGAGGCGATCTGCGCCTTCGTCGTCCTGAAGCGCGCCGCGGCCGACCGGCGATGAAGCGAAGCAGATCGCCAAGGAGCTGCGCGACTGGGTCGCCAAGGAGATCGGCCCGATCGCCAAGCCGCAAGGACATCCGCTTCGGCGACAACCTGCCGAAGACGCGCAGCGGCAAGATCATGCGCCGCCTGCTGCGCTCGGTCGCCAACGGCGAGGCGATCACCCAGGACACGTCGACGCTGGAGAACCCGGCCATCCTGGAGCAGCTGGCGGAGAAGAACTGAGCGCGGCCGGCGAGCGGGCGAGGCGGAGCCGGCGGCGCGATGGAACCGGTCGACGAGGCGCGGCGTCTGGTCGATGCCGCGGCCCGCGTCGTCGTCCTCACCGGCGCCGGCATCTCGACCGAATCGGGCATCCCCGACTTCCGCGGGCCGCGCGGCGTGTGGACGAGAATCCCGCGGCCGAGAAGCAGTCGACGATCCAGAACTACCTCGCCGAGCCCGAGGTGCGCAAGGCCGCGTGGCGCTCGCGCCTCGATTCGCCGGCCTGGAGCGCCGCAGCCCAACGCCGGCCACCGCGCCCTGGTCGCGCTCGAGCGGCGCGGCAAGCTGCACGCGCTCGTCACCCAGAACATCGACGAGCTGCACCAGCGCGCCGGCCAGTCGCCGGCGCTGGTGGTCGAGGCGCACGGCAGCATGCGCCGGGTGATGTGCTGGCAGTGCGGCCGGCGCGCGCCCATGGACGATGGCGCTCGGCCGGGTGCGCGCCGGCGAGGCGGATCCGCATTGCCGCGATTGCGGCGGCATCCTGAAGAGCGACACGATCTCGTTCGGCCAGTCGCTCGTGCCCGAGGTGATCGACCGGGCGCTGAACGCCGCGGGCCGAGGCCGACCTGCTGCTCGGCGATCGGCACGACGCTGCAGGTGCAGCCGGTGGCGAGCATGGTGCCGATCGCGGCCGCGCGCCGGCGCCGCGCATCGTCATCGTCAACGACCAGCCGACGGCGATGGACGCGCTGGCCGACGTCGTCGTGCGCGCGGCCGATCGGCGAGCGCCCTGACCGCGATCTGCGGCGCCCCCACGAGCTGAAAAGCCCGCCGGGCCGCCGCTTGCCAGGGGCCGGGCCGCGCTGATGTGCCCGGGCGCTTTCGTGGCATCCGCGATTCGTTGCGCGCCGCCTCGGGGTCGCGCGGGTCCGAAGAAGCGAATCGATTTCCGCGAAGATAATCGGGCTCCCCGACGGCGGGACCGTGACTGAGGAAATGCCCTATGCAACAGCGCCAGCGACGTCATAAGCCGCCGCCGCCTACCCCGCCGTGCTGGCGACCTTCGAGGATGAGCTTCAGGGCTGCAGCGCCTCCCGAACCGCCGCCGAGGCGCGGATGCGGCAGATGCTTTCGGCGATGGCCTCGTTTCGCGACGTAGCGATTTCTCCGGTCCCGCCTGCCGGTCGACTGGGCCGGCACCGAAGGGCGCGGATCGCCGGGGCCTTCAACCAGGCGCTCGAGCACGACGAGCGGATCTCGCGCGAGGTCGGCCGGCAGAGCGCGAGCGTCGGCAGGAGGAGGGCGGCTGAAGCAGCGGATGTCGCTGCCGGGGCGCGGTCGGCGGCTGGGCTGACGCAGGTCGACTCGCTCAACACCCTGATCGACGACCTGGTGCGGCCGACCACCGAGGTGGCGCGCACGATCGGCGCGGTCGCCAAGGGCGACCTCGGCCAGTCGATGGCGCTCGAGGTCGACGGCCGCCCGCTCGAAGGGCGAGTTCCTGCGCTCGGCGAAGCTGGTCAACAACGATGATCGACCAGCTCTCGGTGTTCACCTCCGAGGTGACGCGCGTCGCGCGCGAGGTCGGCACCGAGGGCAAGCTCGGCGGCCAGGCCCAGGTGAAGGGCGTGTCGGGCGTGTGGAAGGGACCTGACCGGACTCGGTCAACCAGATGGCCGGCAACCTGACCGCGCAGGTCCGCAACATCGCCGACGTGACGATCGCCGTGGCCAACGGCGACCTGTCAAGAAGATCACGGTCGACGTCGCGCGGCGAGATCCTGCAGCTCAAGGAAGCCATCAACACGATGGTCGACCAGCTGCGCTCGTTCGCCTCGGAAGTGACGCGCGTGGCGCGCGAGGTCGGCACCGACGGCCGGCTCGGCGGCCAGGCGGTGGTGCCCGGCGTGGCCGGCACCTGGAAGGACCTGACCGACTACGGTCAACTCGATGGCGACGAACCTCACCGGCCAGGTGCGCAACATCGCCGACGGTGACGACCGCGGTCGCGCGCGGCGACCTGTCGCGCAAGATCACGGTCGACGTCAAGGGCGAGATCCTCGAGCTGAAGGAAACCATCAACACGATGGTCGACCAGCTCAACGGCTTCGCGTCGGAGGTGACGCCGCGTGGCGCGCGAGGTCGGCACCGAGGGCAAGCTCGGCGGCCAGGCGCAGGTGCCCGGCGTCGCCGGCACCTGGAAGGACCTGACCGACTACGGTCAACTCGATGGCGTCGAACCTGACCGGCCAGGTGCGCAACATCGCCGACGTCGCCGACCGCGATCGCGAAGGGCGACCTGTCGCCGCAAGATCACGGTCGACGTGAAGGGCGAGATCCTGGCAGCTGAAGAACACGCATCAACACCATGGTGGACCAGCTCAACGGCTTCGCCTCGGAGGTGACGCGGGTGGCGCGCGAGGTCGGCACCGAGGGCAAGCTCGGCGGCCAGGCCGCAGGTGCCCGGCGTCGCCGGCACCTGGAAGGACCTGACCGACAACGTCAACTTCGATGGCCGTCGAACCTCACCGGCCAGGTGCGCAACATCGCCGAGGTGACGACGGCGGTGGCCAACGGCGACCTGTCGAAGAAGATCACGGTCGACGTCAAGGGCGAGATCCTCGAGCTGAAGAACACCATCAACACGATGGTCGACCAGCTCAACGCGCTTCGCCTCCGAGGTGACGCGCGTGGCGCGCGAGGTCGGCACCGAGGGCAAGCTCGGCGGCCAGGCCGCAGGTGCGCGGCGTCGCCGGCACCTGGAAGGACCTGACCGACAACGTCAACTCGATGGCGTCGAACCTGACCGGCCAGGTGCGCAACATCGCCGAGGTGACGACCGCGGTCGCCAGCGGCGACCTGTCGCAGCAAGATCACGGTCGACGTCACGCGGCGAGATCCTCGAGCTGAAGAACACGATCAACACGATGGTCGACCAGCTGAACGCGTTCGCCGGCGAGGTGACGCCGCGTGGCGCGCGAGGTCGGCACCGAGGGCAAGCTCGGCGGCCAGGCGCAGGTCGCCGGGCGTGGCCGGCACGTGGAAGGACCTGACCGACAACGTCAACTCGATGGCGTCGAACCTGACCGGCCAGGTGCGCAACATCGCCGAGCGTCGCGACCGCGGTCGCCAACGGCGACCTGTCGCAGCAAGATCACGGTCGACGTCAAGGGCGAGATCCTCGAGCTGAAGAACACGCATCAACACGATGGTCGACCAGCTCAACGGCGTTCGCGTCGGAGGTGACGCGCGTCGCGCGCGAGGTCGGCACCGAGGGCAAGCTCGGCGGCCAGGCCGCAGGTGCGCGGCGTCGCCGGCACCTGGAAGGACCTGACCGACAACGTCAACTCGATGGCCGTCGAACCTGACGCGGCCAGGTGCGCAACATCGCCGACGTGACGACCGCCGTCGCGCGCGGCGACCTGTCGCGCAAGATCACGGTCGACGTGAAGGGCGAGATCCTCGAGCTGAAGAACACGATCAACACGATGGTCGACCAGCTCAACGGCTTCGCCTCCGAGGTGACGCGCGTGGCGCGCGAGGTCGGCACCGAGGGCAAGCTCGGCGGCCAGGCGCGAGGTGCCCGGCGTGGCCGGCACCTGGAAGGACCTGACCGACAACGTCAACTCGATGGCGTCGAACCTCACCGGCCAGGTGCGCAACATCGCCGAGGTGACGACCGCGGTCGCGCGCGGCGACCTGTCGCAAGAAGATCACGGTCGACGTGCGCGGCGAGATCCTGCGAGCTGAAGAACACGATCAACACCATGGTCGACCAGCTCAACGCGTTCGCCGGCGAGGTGAGCCGCGTGGCGCGCGAGGTCGGCACCGAGGGCAAGCTCGGCGGTCAGGCGCAGGTGCGAGGCGTCGCCGGCACCTGGAAGGACCTGACCGACAACGTCAACTCGATGGCCAACAACCTCACCGGCCAGGTGCGCAACATCGCCGAGGTGACGATCGCGGTCGCCAACGGCGACCTGTCGAAGAAGATCACCGTCGACGTGCGCGGCGAGATCCTCGAGCTCAAGGAGACCATCAACACCATGGTCGACCAGCTGCAGCTCGTTCGCCGCCGAGGTGTCGCGCGTGGCGCGCGAGGTCGGCACCGACGGCAAGCTCGGCGGCCAGGCGCAGGTGCCGGGCGTCGCCGGCACCTGGAAGGACCTGACCGACAACGTCAACTCGATGGCCGTCGAACCTGACCGGCCAGGTGCGCAACATCGCCGACGTCGCGACCGCCATCGCCAAGCGGCGACCTGTCGCCGCAAGATCACGGTCGACGTGAAGGGCGAGATCCTCGCAGCTCGAAGGACACCATCAACACCATGGTCGACCAGCTCAACGGCGTTCGCGTCGGAAGTGACGCGCGTGCGCGCGCGAGGTCGGCACCGAGGGCAAGCTCGGCGGCCAGGCGCGTGGTGCCCGGCGTGGCCGGCACCTGGAAGGACCTGACCGACAACGTCAACTCGATGGCGTCCAACCTGACCGGCCAGGTGCGCAACATCGCCGAGGTGACGATCGCCGTCGCCAACGGCGACCTGTCGAAGAAGATCACCGTCGACGTGCGCGGCGAGATCCTGCAGCTGAAGGAGACCATCAACACGATGGTGGAGCAGCTGCGCTCGTTCGCCTCGGAGGTGACGCGGGTGGCGCGCGAGGTCGGCACCGAAGGCCGGCTCGGCGTGCAGGCGGTGGTGCCCGGCGTCGCCGGCACCTGGAAGGACCTGACCGACTCGGTCAACGCCATGGCGCGCCAACCTCACCGCGCAGGTGCGCAACATCGCCGAGGTGACGACCGGCCGTGGCCCGCGGCGACCTGAACCGCAAGATCACGGTCGACGTGAAGGGCGAGATCCTCGAGCTGAAGAACACCATCAACACGATGGTCGACCAGCTCAACCTCGTTCGCCGGCGAGGTGACGCGGGTGGCGCGCGAGGTCGGCACCGAGGGCAAGCTCGGCGGCCAGGCGCAGGTGAGCGGCGTGGGCGGCACCTGGAAGGACCTCACCGACAACGTCAACTTCATGGCCTCCAACCTGACCGAGCAGGTGCGCGGCATCGTCAAGGTGGTGACCGCCGTGGCCAACGGCAACCTGACGCAGCGCCTGACCGTGCAGGCCAAGGGCGAGGTGGCGGCGCTCGCCGACACCATCAACGGCATGACCGACACGCCTGGCGACCTTCGCCGACCAGGTGACCAACGTGGCGCGCGAGGTGGGCGTGGACGGCCGGCTCGGCGGCCAGGCCAACGTGCCGCGGCGCCGCCGGCACCTGGAAGGACCTGACCGGCAACGTCAACCTGCTGGCCGCCAACCTCACGACGCAGGTGCGCGCGATCGCCGAGGTCGCGACCGCGGTGACCAAGGGCGACCTGACGCGCTCGATCCAGGTCGAGGCCACGCGGCGAGGTCGTCCGAGCTCAAGGACAACATCAACACGATGATCTCGAACCTGCGCGAGACCACCGAGAGCAACCGCGAGCAGGACTGGCTGAAGACCAACCTCGCGCGCGTTCACCGGCATGCTGCAGGGCCAGCGCGAGCTGAGCACCGTCGGCAAGATGCTGCTCGTCCGAGCTGGCGCCGCTGGTCAACGCGCACCAGGGCAGCGATCTACCACAACAGCCTCGTCGAGCGACGACAGCGAGCTGAGCTGCTGTCCGAGCTACGCCCAGGCGGCGTGCGCGCTGGCGCCGCACCATCCAGCATGGGCGAGGGCCTGGTCGGGCCAATGCGCGCTGCAGAAGCGGCGCATCCTGCTGACCGACGTGCCGAGCTGACTTTCGTCACAGATCGCCTCCAGCCTGGGCGAGGCGCAGCAGGTCAGCGTGGTGGTGCCGCCGGTGCTGTTCGAGAACCAGACCAAGGCGGTGATCGAGCTGGCGTCGCTGCAGCACTTCAGCGCCGGTCAACCTGAACTTCCTCGACCAGCTGGCGCTGGGCATCGGCGCGGTGTTCAACACCATCGAGGCGACGATGCGCACCGAAGGCCTGCTGACGCAGTCGCAGCAGCTCACCGTCGGAGCTGCAGTCGCGCCAGAGCCGAGCTGCAGCAGACCAACGAGGAGCTGCGGCACCAAGGCCGCGGCTGCTGGCCGAGCAGAACGCCGAGGTCGAGCGCAAGAACGCCGAGGTCGAGCAGGCCCGTGGCGCGCTGGAAGAGAAGGCGGCCGAACTGGCGCTCACCTCGCAAGTACAAGTCCGAGTTCCTGGCCAACATGTCGCACGAGCTGCGCACGCCGCTCAACTCCGATCCTGATCCTGAGCCAGCAGCTGGCCGAGAACTCGGCCGGCAACCTGCATCGACCAAGCAGGTCGAGTTCTCGCGCAACATCAACTCCTCGGGCTCCGACCTGCTTGCACCTGATCAACGACATCCTCGACCTGTCCAAGATCGAGTCCGGCACGCAGTCGACGGTGGAGATCGAGGAGATCACCTTCGCCGGCCTGCGCGAAACCATCGACCGCAACTTCCGCCACGTCGCCGAGGCGAAGAGCACTGCCGTTCCAGATCCGCGTTCGATCCGACGACCTGCCGCGCCCGATGGACAGCGACCCCAAGCGGCTGCAGCAGATCCTGAAGAACCTGCTCGTCCAACGCGGTCAAGTTCACCGCGCCACGGCCACGTGCAAGTGCGCGTCGCAGCTCGCCGCCAGCGGCTGGAGCGCCGACCACCCGGTGCTGAGCACAGACCCAGCACGTGGTCGCGTTCGCGGTGGAGGACACCGGCATCGGCGTGCCGCCGGACAAGCAGCGCGCTGATCTTCGAGGCCTTCCAGCAGGCCGACGCCGGCACCTCGCGCGAAGTACGGCGGCACCGGCCTGGGCCTAGCGTATCAGCCGCGAGCTGGCGGTGCTGCTCGGCGGCGAGATCAGGCCACCAGCGTGCACGGCCAGGGCAGCACGTTCACGCTGTACCTGCCGCTGCACTATGCCGGCCCGAGCTCAGTGCGCACCACCGCGCGTGCGCGCGACGATTCAGCGCCGGCAGACGCGCAGCAGGTGATGACGCTGCCGGTGGCGCGCGAGGAGCACGTCCTGACGACCGCGACAACGATCCAGGCCGGCGACCCGGTGCTGCTGGTCGATCGAGGACGACCCGCACTACGCCCGCATCCTGCTCGGGCTGGCGCGCGACATCGGCTTCAAGGGCCTCGTCGCCACCAAGGGCGCGCATGGCGCTCGTCGCTGGCGCGCCAGTACCGTGCCGGCGGCCATCTCGCTCGCGACATCTTCCTGCCTGACATGCTGGGCTGGACCGTCCTCAACCAGCTCAAGCTCGACCCGGCGACTGCGCCACATCCCGGTGCAGATCAGACGCGCTGGAAGAGGAGCGCCAGCCATGGCCCGGCGCACGGCGCCTTCGCCTACCTGCTCAAGGAGCCGACCACGGCCGGCTCAGCGAAGCGGGGCGTTCGACCGCCTCGAGGAGTTCACCCGTGCCAGGCGCACGGCCGGCCGCTGGTGCTGGTGCGAGGACAACCAGGTCGAGCGCGAAGCCAGGTGGTCGAACTGCTGCTGGGCTAGCTGGCGACGATCGATCATCGCGGCCGCCGCCAGCGGCGACGGAAGCGCTCACCGCGTATGCGCCGAGCAGCCCTGTCTGACTGCGTGGTGCTCGACCTGCGCCGTCCGGACACGACCGGCTTCGAACTGTTGGAGAAGTTGCACGCCGAGCCGAGCGTGGCCGACGTGCCGAGCAATGCGTAACTGAACGAAGTACAAC
>ERZ1370068.9776-contig-8529_pt1 | contig 35517 bp, 59 predicted proteins | sample MGYA00561227_ERZ1370068 | MGnify/ENA primary metagenome ERZ1370068 (study PRJEB38410, sample SAMEA6850437) | metagenome | study: Metagenomic assessment of the ecological functions of the soil: analysis of the soil microbiota associated with the... | reverse complement strand
TACGCATTGCTGCCTTCGCGAGCCGCTGTCCCAACTACGGAACGCGTGAGGCGGCTTCGGGCGACAGGTCCTCGAAATAGAGCGCGTGCTCGCGCGTGATGATATCCGCGCATGGCCCGCCGGATCGGGCCCTTGTCAGAAGGCCACGACATGCCTCGTCTGCATGCACGACATGGGCAGGCGCATCACCCCGCGCGATGCGGCAGAAGGTGCAATCGTCCATGAATCCCCCGTAGCGTCCGGGTCAGGCTTGCCTTCTTCTTCCCGTCCAGCGGCGAGGAGCAGAGATACGTACAAGTGAAGATGCCCAGCATTCGATTTGAGCACCCTGTCGCCTTCGCCTTGGCGGTGTATTCTGGTCGCGACGACCATGTCCTCGAAGGTCATTGCTGCGCGCTCTTCGATCAGCCCGCCGATCAGATCGCCGATATCATCGCCATCGCGCGGCGCTCGGCCAGGAACTTGTCGGCATTGGCGAGCTGCTGCTCCTGGTTGGCTTCGACATGTGGGCGCCCACCCCAAGTGCGGCGAGCAGCAACAGAACAAGCAATGACCTCATGGACGTCTTCCTTCCGACACTGCGCCGTTTGGCGCTTCCCCGTGTTGTTTGAACCTAGCACATCTACTAGCTGGGCGGCGCGCCCGCTGACACGGCCGATGTCGACCTTCGTGGTCCCGCCCCGGCTTCAGGCAGAAGAAGCGCGTGAAGGCGCCCCAGCATTCCGCCCGCGCCTGCCCTTCGACGCTGAACGTATTTTGTCGTGACATAGTAGTCGGTGAATTTCCCCACTGCGCTTGACAGCTTCGCCGCCATCAAACGTCGCCGTCGTGGATCAGGCCGCGACCGTCTTCCAGTGCGCATCACCAGACGGGGTTTCAGGAACAGTTTACGACGCTTTGGCTTATGATGATCAGCAGAAGCAGGAACCGCGCCGACGTCCTCCCCTTGCCCCGAGCGCGTCTCGACGCTGACAGGCGCTTTCGCGCTTGCCTTCTTTTGCAACAGGCGGCAGCGTCTCGCCTGCCTCCCACGCCTTCAGCCACTTCTGCGGGCGCGTTATGGCGCCACTCGCCGGGTCAGGTACCGCGCAGGCGTTCCTCGCATCGAGCCGTTTCAGCCGCGCGAGCACATAGGGATGGTTCCGGTAATGTGGTCGGTGAAGAGCTATGGAACGTCTCCGGATCCGCCTCGCAGATCACCTCCCGCTCATCGGGAACCTGACCTGGCCGAGCACGACGCTGTCGTCCTCTTTCCGCAGGCCGCGCGTGAGTGAACTTGCCGAACGGCCTTGTGGTGAGAGGCTTGGCCCGTACGACGTGCCGAACTCCGTTTCCGGAAACGCCATGCACCGCGTCGTTGAAACTGTTTCGGTCGCCATCGCGTTAGGTCTTCCCCATGGCCCGGCGGGCCAAGCATCTTAGGACTGGAACCGCTGCTCATGAAAACAGGGCGAAAAAACCTTGTCCCGCGTCTTGTTTTCGCCGCTTCGCAAGCCGAGGGTTCGCCAGACCATGAGCACCCGCCTGTCGGCCATTTTCCCGCTTGCCCTCTCCGGCGCAGTCCTGCCCACAGCGACCGCGCAGCCATCCCGCTGCCCGTGCTGGCGCAGCCTGCAAAGGCGCACGCCGTCAAATCAATCGGTAAAGGTTACGCCGCCAGCGATCAAACCCGCGATCGTTGTCGTCCCCGCCTGCCGCTGCGGCGAGCACGCCCCAGGCGCCTGCACAGCTCGTCCAGATTCAACAGCCCGGCCGCTCCCCGCTCCACAGGCGACCGCAGCCGGCCGCCACCGACCGCGCAGCCGTCATCGACCGCCGTCAGCAAGGCCCTCACCGACGTGAAGACCGCGCAGGGCAAGTTCAGCCAGCTCGACGCCCAGGGCCGGCGCCTCCACCGGCGCCTTCTACATCAGCCGTCCGGGCAAGATCCGCTTCGAATACACGACACGCCGGAGCCCATCTTCATCGTCTCGGACGGCACGACCGTCTCGACGCCTCTGCGATCGAGAGCCCAAGCGTCGAAAGCTACGACGCCGCGCCGCTCGGCTCCTCGACGCAGTGCCACCTCTTCCTGCGCTCCAATGTCGACCTGAAGCGCGATGGCAGCGTCGCCGACGTGAGCGTCGTTCGAACGGCTCGCACTTCGTCACCCTGGTCGACAAGATCCGAGCGAGGCGCAGGCAGCGAGATGATCCTCAGGCTTCCGCGCGTCCGGACTTCAGAGCTCCTGGGCCTGGCGCGCTCATCACCGGCGCAGGCGCCGAGACCCGCGTGCAGCTGACCGACGCCAGGCAGCAACGTCGTCGCTCAAGCCTGCCGCTGTTCGTGGTCGAAGGCCCCGGCCGACCGGCCGCGACGACCGCCGCTGATATGTGCCCTGCCCGCTTACTCGCGTCAGAGCGAATCGCTGGCGAGCTAGGTCTGCGGGCCCGGAGCCGTCAGGACCTTCGGATCGTAAAGGCGGGACAGCAACACACTAATTTTTAAGGTTGCATCGCGTTGCCAAATCTTCCCGTCGAGTGTGCGTAACTGCCAGCGTGGTTCGACCCAGTTCGCGCCCGAAGCTTTCCCCCGCGGGCGCTTGGAGCGGGCTCGGAAAAAGCCGGAGCTATCCCCGGCCCCATCGCGCCCTCGGGGCGCAAAGCGCGCCTGGCTGTCCCCGCGGCCGGGCGCGTTTCAGGTTCGCGGCGTATTTCAAAAGCGATCGCCGAGAAGATTACTCGCCTGACCGATTTCCTCGATTGCTTTGCCCGGCGGCGCGCGTGAATCTGCGGCTCCGGCCTCGCCCGCTGAGACGCCTCCCGCGCCTCATGAACCGCCTCGCTCCTGGCGACCCCTGGAACATCAATTCGGTCCGCCTCCAGCATCGACCGCGTGACGGCCTTCCTCAAGCGCGAGAAGCCGGATGTCCTGTGCCTGCAGGAGATCAAATGCCTCGAGGACCAGTTCCCGCGGAAGGCATTCGAGGCCGCTCGGCTTTCCAAGCACATCCACCTCTCGCGGCCAGAAGGGCATGCGGCGTCGCCATCGTCTCCAAGCTGCGCGATCGACCAGGCCGACGCCGCCCGACTTCTGCCGCCACGGCCATGCCGCTGCGCGGCAAGCGTGAAGGTGTCGCCGGGTTCGAGGCTTGCACAACCTCTACGGTGCCCGCCGGCGCCGACATTCCCGATCCGGCGGTCAACGACAACAAGTTCGCCCACGAAGCTCGACTTCATCGAGCGCATGCGCGAGGCCGGCGACAACGCGCGCCGCCAGAGCGATCAGCTCTTGCCCTGCTCTCATGCTTTTGTCGCCGGCATGACACCAACATCGCGCCGGAAGAGAACGACGTCTGGTCGCACCAGCCGCTGCTCGACGGGAGTGAGCCACACCCCGGTCGAGACCGACGGCCTCAAACGCATCCCGGCCGAAGGCAAATTCACCGACATCGCCCGCGCCAAACATCCGCCGGAAGACAAGCTCTACACCTGGTGGAGCTATCGCGCCGCCGACTGAAGCTCTCCAACCGCGGCCGCCGGCTCGACCACTGGTGGGCTGACAAAAGCGCGCCCGCTGGTCGACGTCGCCAGCTACCGCATCCACGTCGGCGAGCGCGGGCGGCGACAAGCCCAGCGACCATGTGCCGGTGACAGTCAGCGTGGCGGCACCAACGTCGCGGATCGCCATGAACACGCTTCGCATACGCCGTGCTGGCCTCGGCCTCGAGCGTCGCAACCGATCCGCCCCGGCCTTTAGCCGATGCGCTAACAGCCGAGATCGAAGCGTTCAGAACGACTATCTCGTGCTGTGGAACAAACATGATGCGGCGACCACCTCCGCACGTGTCTACCGCCCTCGACGGGCAATCACCCGTGGAACACGCGCGAGGGCCTGCAGGCCGAGTTCGCACTGGCTGGGCCGCCCGTCATGACCCCGCTCGGTGTTAGCCAGATCGTCAAAGGCTGTGGCGTTAGTCCGACAGGCCAGGTCGAGCTGCGCTAGAGGCGCGCCTCAAGACGGACGGCACGCCTCTGCCGCCTAAGGGCCCCATCACTCAGCCTCATAAAGTCGAAGCGAGAAATTCCGATGGCTGGCGTGTGACCGGCATGGGCGCCCTGCCAGCGGGCGGGAAGAGGATTGCCCAGCAAAGCTGAGGCTCGACCCCGGATCTGGGGAACATAAAGGCGGCTTGCGCCATTGTTCCCAGCTGGGAGATGATCATGCGACTTACCCTGTTCCTGACTGGTCGCCTGCATAGCCGCGCTCGCCGCCTGCGGACCAAAGGAAGTGGTAAGTCACCGAGCCCGCTCCCGCCGAGACTGCTGCTGCACCCTCCGCTGAAACCGCGCCCATTGCGGGCGACTCGCTTCGCGCTGATGGCTGCGGTCCGCTGAAGATCGGCATGACAGCGCCGAAGCAGGGATCGCCGCGGTTGGCGACACAAGCACGCCCAACGCAAGCCGGTATCCCTGGCAGCGAGTGCGCCGAGTTCGCCGCAAAGCTGGCGCCGGGCGAGGACATCTGGTCATGATCCCGATGCGGCCAGCCGCCCGCATCACCATCGGCAGAGGCGCGCACGACGCCAGAAAACCGCTCACGGGGCTCGGCGTTGGGGAACACGGCCGGAGGCGATCGCGATCGCCTACTGGCACCCGAAGCCACATCGAGCCTCGCACAATACAGGACAAGCCCGCCGAATACATCACGGTCTGGTCGGGTGGCTACCTGCGCGCCGACCTTCCATGTGCAGTGACGAAGCCGTGCACGCGGCACGTCTACGATCGGCAGCTCCGGAAAAGTCAGCTCGATCCACGCCATGGGTCCGAGCATCCAGTATGTCGAGGGCTGCGCTCAGGTTAGGCGACAGCGATCACCAGGCTTTGACGGTACGCGCGCGTCGCGCAGCGGATCGGCTTCGGCGCTCACCTACCTTTCGATCCTGGCGACATCGCAACGCAATCCGGCATCAGGGCGAATCTCGTATGAGTCGCTCGGCACGGAGTTGCCGCCACCATCCGGGATGGAAATTGAAATCCATGCCGCGCAAGATGAGTGGCGCATGCCGTTTTCAGCGTCATCAGATAGTAGGCGCGGTGATCATCGCGATAAAGAACGCCGGGTGGTCAAATCCACCCACACGGCGTCGGAAGTCGTAGCGCAACGGCATGTCGTCGACGCGTCTGCCATCGCGCGACCTCAGTTCCGTCTTCGCCACCGCACTCGCCGGATGACCGGCGCCAGCACGGCTGACGCAAAAGCGGCCATAAGCGACAACGCAACAAGCTTTTTCATCGATCGTTCCTTCCCAACACGGAAAACCAGATCGGATGGCCATGCTATAAGAAAACCCTGCTTTTGTCACATCTCTCTCGCCTAATCCCCTGCCAGACGCGCCCTATCCGGTTTAGATGCGCCTGACAACCCGAAGGGGGCGCTCATGCGTGGTCTGTTTCTGTCTGCGCTTATGTTCCTCGCGGCCGTAGGCCTTATGGTTTCACGTTGCGACTGCGCAGAAAGCGCTGAGCACCGGGCCCAACTTGGACGGAATAGATAACGCCAAACGTATCGCCGAAAACGCGCAGAAAACTGGATGCGTCGCGTGTAAGCAGCTGTCTCTGAGGCGCTGCAGAAGCAGGACTTCGTTTACGCTGAGAAGGCTCTTCGCAAACTGGTGGCGCAGGAGCCTACCCTGTCGGATGCCCACTATCTCATGGGCATCGCCAAGATCGGCCTGAAGAACTGGGCAGGACGCCCGTCAGTTTCTAGAGATCGCAGTCCAGAAGGAACCGACCCACCTGACCCGAAGGCGCGCCTGGCGTGACCTATGTGAAGCTCAACGAACTCGATCTGAGCAAAAAACAACGCGACGAGCTGGCTGCGTTGCCCTGTCAGGTGCAATGGCTGCCCCGATGCGGCGCGGATTGCCGAAAACACCGCGCTGCTTGATCGCGCTCTGGCGCCCCGGCCCTGACGCCCAGCGCCGAACCCTGCTCCCGGTCAACTGACACGCCAGGCCCTCTCTTCACGCCTGCAGCCGGTACCCGCCGGACTCGGTGAGCAGCAGGCGCGTTCGCCGGATCGGGCTCGATCTTCTGTCTGAGGCGATAGATGTGCGTCTCAAGCGTGTGGGTCGTTACGTTGGCGTTGTAGCCCCACACTTCCGGAGAGCAGTCCTCGCGTCCAACCGGCTTGCCGCCGGCGCGGTAGAGATATTTCAGGATGTTGGTCTCTTCTCAGTGAGGCGGATCTTCCGCTCCTTCTCGTCGATCAGGAGCTTCGCCGCCGGGCGGAACTCGTAGGGGCCCAGCCGGAAAGTCGCATCCTCGCTCTGCTCGAACGTACGCAGGTGAGCTCCGAACGCGGGCGAGCAGCACCGGGAACTTGAACGGCTTGGTGACGTCAGTCGTTGGCGCCTGAATCGAGGCCCAGAATGGCGTCGGCGTCGGTGACCTGCCCTGTCAGCATCACGATCAGCGCGGCGATGCCGTGTTTTCTCATGAGCCGGCAAGCGTCGCGGCCGTCCATATCGGCAGCTTCGACGTCGAGGATCACCAGGTCCGCCCGGGTTGCTTCCGCCTTGCGGATGCCTCCCCGGCCGAGCCGGCATGCTCCACCTTGAATCCCTCGTGCAGTTCGAACTGCCTCGGCCAGGGCCTCGCGCAGCTCAGGTGTCGTCGTCCACGAGCAGGATCGTCTTGGCGGCGGTCATTCACGTCCTCCCGGCGCCCGCATCTTCCGTGCGGCGCGCGCAAGTCTAGGTACGATCCCTTGAGCAAGGAAGCCATGGCGGAAAACCAGACACCGGCTTTTGAAGCAAACTCATCGGGCGGCTGCGCTGGCCCGGCCACGATGTGCGTTGCAGCCTCGGCCGCAGCAGGGTCGCAGATCAGCAAACAAGCGCGGAAAGCGACGGTGCGACGCCGCTCGGGCGTTGGCAAATGCGGCGGGTTTTCTACCGGCCAGACCAGAATGGCGGCGCCTGCGACGGCCTTCCGGTAGTTCGCACCGACGCCTGCGATGGGCTGGTGCGACGATCCGTTGAGCCCACTCTACAATCGGCAGGTCGAACTCCCCTTCCCCGCCAGCCATGAAAAGCTGTGGCGGAACGACCACGTCTACGACGTGATCGTTGAGCTGGGGTACAATGACAATCCGGTGGTTGCTGGCCGCGGCAGCGCGATCTTCCTCTCATGCCGCACGGCCGGACTTTTCCCCGACCGAAGCGTGCGTGGCGTGCCGGCTGGAAGACCTGCTGGATCTGCTGAAGCCGGCAAAGCCCGGGGACGGACTGGCGATCGTGCTCTGACGCCTCCCGCGCGTGAATCGACAGGCGTCAAACCGAGAGACTAGGCAGGCGCGCATGATCGCAGAACCCCCGCTCCTTCGACCAACACAGCCCGCATCCTCTTCTATCTCGGCGCGCTGGTTGCGCTCTCCCATCTCGCCAATGAGTGGGTCAAGCTCGCGCCGCCTTGGGGCCCGGCGTGGAAGGCGCGGGCATCGTGCTGCTCGGGCGTTTATGCGCTAAGCCAGCGCGCCCGGATCGCAGGCCTGGCGCTGCACTGCCTGTCGGGGGCCGGCGACGTACTGCTCGAACTCGACGGGCTGTTCGTCGGCGGCATGGCGGCGTTCGGTTCGCCCATGTCTGCTATGCCTTGGTGTTCGTCGGCTTCATCCAGCGCGAGGGGCTCAACAAGGGCGCGTGGCCGCTGCCGCCCGTGGTGCTCGCTGCGTCTCGATCGCACGCTGGCGTGTGGCTGGAGCCAGGCATGGCGGAGCTGACGCGCCCCCGCGCCTGGCATCTACCGGCGATCATCTCGACCATGGTGACCCTCGCGATGGCTGTCGAGAGCCCCGCTGGTCGCACGGCTGGGCGCAGTCATCTTCATGCTGTCTGACACGCTGATCGCGGTGGGCATGGTTCCGCGGCGTCGAAGTTGCGCCCGGATCGGTATGGATCACCTATGCGGCGGCGCAGATCATGCTGACGGTCGGCTTCACAAAAACGAAGCATCTTCGTAGACCGCGCGCCGAACAGAGCCGATCCCACACCGCACGCTCGTCGCGCCGAACAGGACAGCAATCTCGTAGTCCGCGCTCATGCCCATGGAGAGTCCTGGTGAGGCCGTTGCGTGCGGCGATCTTGGCGAGCAGCGCGAAGTGCGGGCCTGGCGGGCTCCTCCGCCGGCGGAATGCACATCAGGCCCTTCGAGGCTCAAAGCCGTAGTCGCGGCGCGGCTGGCGATGAAGGCGTCCGGTCATCCTGCGGGACGACGCCGGCCTTCTGCGTCTTCTTCGCCGGTGTTCACCTGCACGAAGCAGTCTCGGCGCCCAGCCCGCCTTCTGACATGGCGTCGGCCAGATCGCGGCCGCCAGCTTTGGCGCGGTCGAGCGTCTCGATCACGCCGAACAGCAGTACCGCCTCCTTCGCCTTGTTGGTCTGCAGCGGCCCGATGAGGCGGAGTTCGAGGTCGGAAGCGCTGCGTACCTGGCGTTGAGCCCAGCGTCGCCTCGGCCTCCTGCACGCGGTTCTCGCCGAAAACGCGCTTTGCCCGGCGGCCAGCATCGCTTCGACGCGCTCGTCAGGGCTGCATCTTGCGACACCGCGACAAGCTCTATCGACAGAGCCCGGATCGCGTCCGGCAGACTCGCGCGGCCGCCAGCGATGCGCGCAAGAACATCCGCGCGCGCCGCTCCTATGGTTTTGCCGGGTTCCTGATCCATAAAGCCTCTTCGATAGTATCGCTCTTCAACCGCAAGCCGCGGCGCGCCGCAAGCTCTCGGCCGCTGCACGGATGGCAAAGCCCGCCTTTGCTCGTGCGCGAAATCGGGCAAACCCGCCTACGAGCCCTGCCTGCGTGTGGTTCATGACGGATCCCAGGCGCACGCCCCATCATGGAGCGGACTATCAGCCGCCCTGCCGCCGCGGCTGGGGCGTGATCTACCGGCATTTCGGAGCGGCGGACCGCCTGACAACGGCAAGCGCCTGGCTCGCGCGCGCTGCTGCCGGGCGGCGGCTGGTGTTGCTGATCGCAGCCGATCCGGAACTTGCCCGCGCTGTTCAGCTGCCGACGGCGTTCACTGGCCGGAGGCGAAGCTGCGCCGCGTTCGGCCGCGGCAATCCGCGATGGATCGAGACAGCCTCGGCGCATTCCCGCGCAGCGATCGCGCCGAGCCGCACGGCTTCGGCGTTGACGCGGCAATCCTGCTCGCCTGTGTTCGAGAGCGCGAGCCCGAGTCGCGGGCAAGCGTGCTCGGTCCTCTAGCTTTCGGCTATCTGGCGCGCGCTGGCGGCGCTGCCGGTCTATGCGCTCGGGCGGGATCAGCGCACGCACCGCACCGACGCACAGGTCAGGCGCAGCAGGCTTTGCCGCGATCGATGCGGGTTGTCGAAGGCTGGGGTGGTTAGAACGAGCCGGACTAGAACGAGAAAGCGGACTCAACGCGCACGGAGCGCCTCGTCGACGTTCCTGTTTGAAGTCGCGCTTCCGGAGCGAGCTGAGCGAATCGCCGTTCAGCGTGACGCTGCCGCCGAAGCGGAAGCGCGGGGTGACCTGATAGGAGAGCGCCGGCGGCTACTTCCTCTTCGGCAAGCACGGAGTTTTCCGACCGGCTGGTCGAGGTCAAGCGTGATGCCCCACTTGCCGCCCGGCTTCCACGAGAATTCCAGCTGGTCCTTCTCGATCGGCGCGCGAGCAGGAACACGAACGCTCCGTCGATCTTGCTGATAGCCGAGACCAAGATTTCCGGACTGCGCCTTGAGCTGGGTTTCCGGTCTGCGATTGGGCGGCCAGAGCCGGGCCCGTAAGGGTCTGGGGAGCGGCGGACGCAGGACTTGGCCACCCTTGCCAACTTGGGCAAGGCGGGAGCGCCAGCCAGACAGGCGGCGACAGACAGAAAAGTTGTGCGGAAATACGCATGTCCTGCCCTCCTGTCCGAGATAATACGCGCAGAGTCGCTTCGCAAAAGTTAACGAGAATTAATAGTGACCTATCAAGGCGATAATTTGTCCCCGGGGTGTCACTAATTCCGCACAGTCAGTTCAGATCACTAGCCCCTCATTGCTGGCTTCTCTGTGGCCTAGCTGCCGGACGGTAACAAGACAGGCACGTCCGCCAACGAGGAAACCAGCGCTCCTCCAAGCTCCAGATTCCCGCTGAGCTTGTATGCCGCACCCACCGAAGCCAGGACGTTCCCTTCGATCTCGTTGAGGTCGTCCGGTGAATGCCCCAGTTCGCCGCCGATGCGCCAGTCGCCCATCTGGCGAGTTAGGCCTAGCCTCCGATGGCCTCGTAGTCGCCATTTCCCGAATCCCAGGCGTTGTTGCTGGAAAGCCACCGCAATCCGCCTGTCCACACGTCCTTCTCGATCTCGATCCCTGCCCCCACTGCATCGTAGTCGCCAAAGCCCTGGAAGCCGGACGAAGACGAGGCGTGGGTGTGGTGAGCTGCCGCGCGACATTGAAGCCGCCCAGCTGCGCGAACTGTCGCTCGAACGAGGCGGCGCCTTCCCAGACGTTTTCGAGATCTGCCTTGGCAAGACCCGGTCTCATCGAAGCTCGGATCGAAGTCGGCGCCCTTGCCCAGGTCTGCCGTCGGCGTGAAGTGGTGCCGCCAGAGGCGCAGGCCGAGCCAGCGCGGGCTCATGTAAGAGACTCTTCGCGGAAGGCCCCGTGCACGTCGTTGCGGGCGCGCGTGACGACGAGGCCTGAAGGATCAAGCCCCGGCGAGAATGCCGAAACACGCTGCAGCACAGTGGGCGGCCGCGCATCGAGCAGCGAGGCGACGCCGCCCGATCGAAGCCCAGAACCAGCCTCTGCCCACGGCGCTGGATACGGCTCAGCGAGGCTGATTCCACGGCGCCCAAAGAGGTCTTCATCTGCAATCGGTCCGTCCGCCGCGATGCCCGTCGCGGGCGACAGGCGAGCCATAGATCGGGCCCGACGGCACGCGCGGGCACGTGACGCTTGAACGGCGGGCAGCTGCCGATCACGCCGGCGAAGGACGGCCGCGGCGAGAAGTATCCCGCTCGAGGCGAACATCGCCTGCCAGGTCGAGCGTGAGCCCGCTGTCGAGACACATCCTTGCGCGTCAGCAACCGGTTGACCGGACGCGAGAAATCATCGCCTGCGAGCGCCAGGGCGGGTTTCGATCCGCGATGACCGAACTAGAAAGCGTAAGCCGGGCGTCTACCGTGTATTCCTGCGCAAATGCCGCGGAGTTACGGCGAAAGCCAGCGAAGCGCCAGAGTTAACGACCGCTGCATGTCGAAATTCCTCCGCAATCTCCAGCCACTGGGAGGCTCAGATGAGCTGCGCAGCGTGGGCGAGCCCACAGCGTGCCGGCCCGTGCAAGCAGGAAGGCGCACCAGCTAAGGAAGCCTTACTGCGACAGGGATTGCGGGGCGCAACAAAGCGCCCACGGTGAGCCTGACAGTCGGGACTGGGCAGCGGAGACGGTATGTTTGCGAGTAAACTGGGCCGGGCTGGGACTGCGGCCGTGGCCGCATTGTAGCCGCGCTGGCGGTCTCCGACGCGGCCTCTCGGCAGCAACACGTCCAACACGTCCCGCAGGACCAGCCAGGATCTGGGGCCTGAGGAAACCGGCGGCATCGGCGTCAACGCCTATCTCTGGCGCGCCAGCGCTCGACACGCTGCCGACTTCCTGCCGCTGACCTCGGCGGATCCCTACGGCGGCGTCATCATCACCGACTGGTACGCCAACCCGGAAAAGGCGTGACGAGCGCGCTGAAGGCGACCGTCTACATTCTCGACACGCCGCCTGCGCGCCGACGGCGTCTCGGCCGCCGGTGTTCCGCGAGACGCATGGTCAACGGCTAGCCTGGACCACCGGCCTCGGTGAAGCCCCCGGACACCAACGTCGCGCTTGAAAACGCCATCCTGTCGAAGGCCCGCCAGCTTCCGACTTAGCCAGCATCGACGTAATCTCGGCGTCGCCTTTCGCTCGGCGCCGGGATATGCGAACTCCGGCGCAGCCCGAACGATGACAGAGCGAGAGCGATGGCCACCCGCTACAATCCCAAAGAGACCGAGCCGAAATGGCGCGACGCGTGGGCACGCGCGCAGAGTCTTCACGACGAAGTCCGCGAAGGAAGCGGGCGACATGCCGAAGGCGTACGTCCTCGAGATGTTCCCCTACCCGTCGGGCCGCCTGCACATGGGCCATGTGCGCAACTATGCGATGGGCGATGTCGTCGCGCGCTACCGCCTGCGCCAGCGGCTTCAACGTGCTGCACCCGATGGGCTGGGACGCGTTCGGCCTGCCGGCCGAGAACGCCGCCATCGAGAAAGGGCGTCAGCCGCGCCGACTGGACGCTGCCAGAACATCCAGGCGATGAAGGACCAGTTCGAAGCCGCTGGGCCTCGACGCTTCGACTGGTCGCGCGAGATCGCCACCTGCGAGCCTGACTATTACGCGCACCAGCAGCGCATCTTCCTCGAAGTTGCTGGAGCACGGCCTGGTCTATCGCCGCACGGCGAAGGTGAACTGGGATCCGGTCGAGCAACACCGTGCTCGCCAACGAGCAGGTGGTCGACGGCCGCGGCTGGCGCTCCGGCGCAGTCGGTGGAACGGCGCGAGCTGGAACAGTGGTTCTTCCGCATCACCGAGCTACGGCCGACGATCTGCTCGACGGCGCTCGACACGCCTCGACCGCTGGCCCGACAAGGTCCGCATCATGCAGGGCGAACTGGATCGGCAAGAGCCAGGGCGCGCACGTTCCGCTGGCGAGCTCGACCGAAGCCGCGCTCGGCGGACGGTCAAGGACATCGATGGTCTTCTCGACCCGGCCCGACACGCTGTTCGGCGCAGCTTTCGTCGCGCTGGCGCCTGACCATCCGCTGACCAAGAAGCTCGCGGCGAGAACGCCGGCGGTCGCGAAGTTCATCGCCGAGACGCGCCGCGCGCGGCACGTCCGAAGCCGACATCGAGAAGGCCGAGAAGGTCGGCGTCGATCTCGGCTTCACGGTGAAGCACCCGTTCGATCCATCTGGGAGCTGCCCGTCTGGGCGGCGAACTTCGTGCTCTCCACCTACGGCACCGGCGCGATCTTCGGCTCGCCCGCCGGCGACCAGCGCGACATCGAGTTCGCCGAAAAATACGCCCTGCCCTTCAAGCCCGTCGTGCTGCCGCCGGGCGCCGACGCCGCCACCTACACGGTCGTGCGAAGGAGGCCTATGTCAGGCGAAGGCACGATCTACAATTCGAAGTTCCTCGACGGCCTCTCCACCGAACGAGCGATCACCGCCGCGATCAAGGAGCTGGTGAAACGCGGCGCCGGGCGAAGCGACCACGCAATACCGCCTGCGCGACTGGGGCGTCTCGCGCCAGCGCTACTGGGGCTGCCCGATCCCGATCATCCATTGCGCAAGTGCGGCGTCGTGCCCGTGCCGGAGAAGCGACCTGCCGGTCGCTGCTGCCGGATAACGCCGACTTCGACCGCGCCTGGCAATCCGCTGGTGCGCCATCCGACCTGGAAGCACGTCGACTGCCCGACATGCGGCGGCAAGGCGCGGCGCGAAACCGACACGATGGACACGTTCGTCGATTCGTCCTGGTACTTCGCGCGCTTCGCCGATCCGCAAATCGAACGACGCCGATCGACAAGGCCGAAGCCGCCTCACTGGCTGCCGGTCGATCAATATATCGGCGGCGTCGAGCACGCCGTGCTCCACCTGCTCTATTCGCGCTTCTTCTGCCGCGCCCTGCGCGATGTCGGCATGCTGGACCTGCCCAGCGGCGAGCCGTTTCGCCGGCCTGTTCACGCAAGGCATGGTCACGCACGAGACATACAAGTCTGCATCTGGCGCACTGGCTGCTGCCCGAAGAGATCGAGACAGCGCGATGGCGGCATCGTTCGAGACTCGCGACATCAGCGCCGGTCAGCCGATCGGCGGCGTCGAGAAGATGTCGAAGTCGAAGAAGAACGTCGTCGATCCGCTGCAGATCATCGCCGACTATGGCGCAGACGTCGCGCGCTGGTTCGTGCTGTCGGACTCGCCGCCCGAGCGCGACTTCGAATGGTCGGATGCCGGCGTGCGCGGCGCGTGGGCTCGGTCCAGAAGATGTGGGCGATCGCGCGGACGCATGTCCGGACGCCGACGACGGCCCCGCCGCAACCGGCGAGGCCGCTCGAGCTTCGCCGCATCGCGCACAAGACCATCCGCGACGTCACGCAGCGGCATCGAGAAGTTCCACTTCAATGTCGGCATCGCCCGCATGAACGAGCTGGCCAACGCCCTGCGCAAGGCCGAGAGCCAAACCGGGCCCGGCATGGCGACCGCCCGCCGCGAAGCGATCCGCGTGCTGTCGCCAGTTGTTCGCGCCCTTCTCCCCCACCTCGCCGAGGAGTGCTGGCAGCGCATCGGTCAGGAAGGGAATGGTTGCGACCGCGCCCTGGCCCAAGGCCGGACCCGGCCATGCTGGTGTCCGGACACGGTGACCCTGCCCGTGCAGATCAACGGCAAGCGCCGCGGCGAGATTACCCTGCCTGCCGGGCGCCGACCAGCGCGACCGTCGAAGCCGCCGCCAGGGCGGATGAGGCCGTAAAACCACACCTGGCCGGGCTCACTAGTGAAGAAGGTGATTGTCGTTCCCGGCCGCATCGTGAATATCGTGGCGTCATGATCAGGCGCGCTTCTCGCGATTTGCACTTCCCTGCCGCCGGCAGCCTGCCGGGTTCACGTCTCGTCTATGGCTCGGCGACGCGAGCGCGACAATGCGGGTCCGGTGACGATACCCGAGATCCGCGCCGAAGGGACGCGCCGGCCACTTCACTGCGCCAGGAGCTGGTCCGCACGGTGGGCCAGGGCATTCCCGGCGTCAGCGGCCAGACGACACTCGAAGTGAAGCTGATCGCTTGGCGTCGAGCGCCTCGCGTTCACGCCTGACCAGGCCGCCTCGCGCTCGACTATGTCGGACATGGCGTACATGGATCTTGCGCAACGCCAGCGGCGCCGTGGTCCAGACCGGCAACACGGTCACGAGCGCGCGAGCTTCAAGCTCTGCCGACTAGCGCCTATGCCGACGTCGCTGCGCAGGCGGCTGCACAGGAGCGCCTTGCGCACGCTTCTCGCGCGCCATCCGCGACAAGCTCTTCCTCAATGTCGGCAATCGGCGAAGCAGCCTCGCGCCTCACGCAGTGACGCCGGGCGCTCCTACGCCGCCCTCCCGTGTGCAGGTCATCCCGCGGTGAAGCAGGCAGGCACGCGGGCCGTAGCCTTCTGCGAGTCGCCTCCCGCCAAGCCACGCATCGCGCTCGTCTTCGGGCCGGACCCGGGACTCGTCTCCACCCTCCGCCGACGCGCCTCAGCGAAGGCATGGAGCTCGGGCGTCGATCCGATGCAACATCGTCAAGCTCGCCGACGATGACCTGAGGCGCGATCCGCAACTGCTCGCCCGATGAACTCGTCGCGCGCTCGCTGCTCGGCGGCGACCGCCTGCGTTGCGTCTCAAGGTCGAGCGCGAGACCAGCTCGAAACTCATCCTGCGAAGTGATCGCCGACATCGCCAAGGAGATGCTCAACCCGGAGGCGAACTGGATCATCGAGGGTGGCGAACTCAACAAGTCGAGCAAGCTGCGCGGCGGGCATTGAGGACTCGCCTGTAGCGATAAAGCGCTCCAGCTCTATGCGGACGATGAGGCTTCCATTTCGGAACTCGTCTCCAAGCGCCTCGCCGCCGCCGGCGTGCCATCGAGCCCGAGCCCTCGCTACCTTCGTCATCGGAACTACCAGGCGACCGGCGTATGGTCGCTTATCCGAGCTCGGAAGCTCGGATCTGTACGCGGTAGGGCTAGGTAGGGCGGTCATACCCGGCGATATCGCACTACTGGCCTCGGCCGAGCAGCCATGGGGCGCAGACGATGCCGCCGACGCTGCAATCCTCGGCGCAAGGCGCGCCGATGCGGCGATCCTCGGCGAACCGGTTCCTGGACGCAGGCGGCGACCGATCTCAGCCATGCGCACCCTGCATTTCCGCCTGCTGCGTGTGTCGGATGCGCTCGCCTCAGGCGCGACATTCCGGAGCGCGGTTAGCCGCCGATCTACGACCGGGGTGGCCGGCGTTTTCTCGCGCGCTGCGGAGAGTGGTCTCGCACCTGCCGTGCATCGTGCTTTCGCGCGACTCTACGAGGCGGAGAAAACCTGCAAACAGGCGGAGCCCCTCGGAGGCGATTCTCCGCCAGCTCATCCACCGCATCGCCCTACGCCAGGTATGACCGGGTAGGTCCGCCTCGAAAATCGAAAGGGCGGCGATTGCTCGCCGCCCCTCAGGTGTTTCACGTGACCGCCGAGGTCAGACAGCGACGTTTCCGACCTCGGCATTGACCAGTGATGCGCGGCCGCGACGGCAGACCGGCAGATCTCATCGAGCTGTTCGAGCTGCGCGTACTTGATCCGCACTTCGCCGCCCTTGCCGTTGGTGTGGTGGATATCGACGTCGAGCCCAAGCGAGCGCTGCAGGTCGAGTTCGAGCTGCCTTGGTGTCGACGTCCTTGTCGGGATCGACCGACGACTTGCCTGCCGCTCTGCCGCCGCCGATTTCGCAGCCTTGTCGCCCTTCGCCAGCGCTTCGGTTGTCGCGCACCGACAGCGATTTCGGCGATGACGTTCATCGCAAAGCTGGACCGGATCCTGCGTCTTCATCAGCGCGCGGGCGTGACCAGCGCGTCAGGCGGCCTTCGCGCACATGCTCGCGCACTTCATCCGGCAGGTTGAGCAGGCGACAGCGTGTTGGAGACATGCTCGCGCGCACTTGCCGACTTGCGTCGCAACCGATTCCCTGCGTGCGGCCGAAGCGGTCGATCAGCGACTTGTAGGCTTCCGCTTCTTCTATCGCGTTGAGGTCGGCGCGCTGGACGTTCTCGATGATCGCGATCTCGAGGACCTCGCGGTCGTCCATCGTGCGGACGATCGCCGGAATCGCAGTGAGTCCCGCGCGACGCGCAGCGCCAGCGGCGTTCGCCCGCGATGATCTCGAACAGGTCGGCGTTCGAGGGATCGGGACGCACCAGGATCGGCTGCAGAACGCCTTTCTCACGGATCGAATCCGAAAGCTCCTGCAGGTCGCTTTCCACGAAGGTGCGGCGCGGCTGCTTGGGGTTCGAGGATGATGCGGTCGATGGCGATCTCGGACGGGATCGCGCCTTCCGGGCCTCGCATCGTTCGAAGCAACAGCGCCTTCGGCGCCCGGACTGCTTCGATCGCGTTGCGCGCGCCGGCGTAATCGCCGAGCAGAGCAGACAGGCCGCAGCCGAGGCGCGGGGCTTGTTTCACTTGTTGGGTCACGCGGCAGTCCTCTCGCGTTCGCGTTGCATCAGTTCCTGCGCAAGCATTATGTAAGCTTCACTTCCAGAACATTTATGGTCGTAGAGAATTGCGGGCAGACCGAACGAAGGAGCTTCGGACAGACGCACATTTCTCGGGATCACGGTCTCGTAGACTTTCGCGCCGAAGAAGCTTCTCACCTCCCCGGCGACCTGGTCCGACAGGTTGTTGCGCTTGTCGTACATGGTCAGAACGACGCCCTGGATCTCGAGCTCAGGGTTGAGAGCCGAGCGCACGAGGTCGATCGTGCGCAGCAACTGCGAGAGACCTTCGAGCGCGAGGAACTCGCACTGCAGAGGAACGAGCACGGCGTTCGCCGCGACCATCGCGTTGATCGTCACGGTAGAGAGTGACGGCGGGCAATCGATCAGCACCGTGTCGTACGGCGCGCCGCTCGCGCGATATTCGTCGAAGGCTTCCTTGAGCTTGAAGTTCTTGTTCGGCGCATCGTGCAGGAGCGTCTCGACGCCGGCGAGGTTTTCATCCCCGGCACGATGTCGAGACGGCGGCACCTTCGTCCGAACGATGGCTTCGGTGATGTGTGCGCCGTCGCCGACCAGCACGTCGTAGCTGGTCTTGCGGCGCGTTGTGCGGTTCAACGACCGAGGCCGGTCGAAGCGTTGCCCTGGGCGTGCGCAATCCATGACGAGGACGCGTTTACCCACGGCCGCGAGAGCGGTTCCCAGGATTGATGGCGGTGGTGGTCTTGCCCACTCCGCCCTTCTGGTTCGAGACTGCGATGACTCGCATCATGCCCTCCGGGGCCGTAATTCTGAAGCGAGCCAGGACCTGTCCTTCCGGACTCGTAAGGCATCTCGGCGTGGCGGACATTTCGAACGTCCAGGCCTCGCGGGCCTCGGCCACTTCTGCGGCCGCGTCCCTCCCTTTCATCAGGAGGGCCTTACCGGAAGGTTTTAAGCCAGTCGTGGGCGTACCCCAGCAAGTCTGGGCAAAGGGGCCAGGGCCGGGCGGTCACCAGGTCGAACTTTCCGCCTCGCCCTCGACCTCCAGCACGCTGGTTCAGGACCCGGGCAGGCAGGCCCACTTCACGGATAGCGGCTTCCAGGAATTCGGGATTTCCGGACGGACTTTTCTCGATCAGGGTCACCGTGGCGCCTCGGCCGTTCCCGGCCAGCGCGCAGGCCAGGACCAGGCCCAGGAAGCCAGCGCGCCGGACCCGAGGTCGGCGAGCGATTTGTCGCTGCCAGAAATATTTTCGATGAGCTGGAGCGATCGAGAACATGCGCGGCGCCAGACGCGACGGCCCTCCCCCGGGCCGATCAGGTTGATTCGCTCCCGCCAGTCGCCAAGCACCCGCAAGATACTCGGAAATCCGGAAAATGCGTTTCACGTGAAACGCCGATCTGGCGAATCGACGTCCTCCGGCCCGAATCCATCCTCGTCGGTTTCCGGCGGCCACGCTCACCCGCTCGCCGCCGCATCGGCAGATTTCTGGTCCAGCCTTCCGGGCGCGCTTCAGATAGCCCGAGCACCGGCCGTGATCGCCCCGGGCGTCATCCCCTCGATCCGGGCCGCCTGGCCCAGCGTGGCGGGGCGCACGGAGTCGAGCTTCTGCTTCGCCTCGTTCGAAAGGCCCGCCGATCGAGCCGTGAGTCCAGGTCAGCGCGGAGACGCATGTCCTCGTCCTTCCGGAAGGCGAGGATGTCCGCCTCCTGCCGGTCGAGGTAATCCGGCATGAGCCGCCTCGATCTCCATCTGCTCGGCGACTCCTGCGGCGAGATCGTCCGAGAGCTCCAGCCAGATGCCGGCGCAGCCTTGCTGAAATCGACGTCCGTCGTACGCCAGCACCTCAAGCGCTGAACTGCCGGCGCTTGCCCGTCGAGCTTGGTCATTGATCCCGTGCGCCCGCGCCTCGTTGGGCGTCAGCGCCAGTCGTGGTCAGCTGCGCCCTCGCCGCTTCGATCGACTGCGTCTTCGCGGCGTAGGCATCGCGGCGCTGCGACTGAACGCACGCCAGCAGCCACGCCCCTCTTCCGTCAGGCGCTGGTCGGCATTGTCCGGCGCGCAGCGTGCAGCCGGTATTCGGCGCGCGAGGTGAACATCCGATAGGGCTCAGTGACGCCCCGCGTCACCAGGTCGTCGATCATCACGCCGATATAGGCGCGGCTCCGATCGAGGATGAACGGGATCCGCATCCCGGCAGCGAAGCGCGCGGCGTTGAGACCTGCCACCAGCCCTTGTCCCGCAGCCTCTTCGTCAGCCTGTCGTGCCATTGATCTGCCCCGCCAGATAAAGGCCCGGCATGCGTTTCACGCGCGAGGTCGGGGTCGAGCTCGCGCGGGTCCACATAGTCGTACTCGATGGCGTAGCCGAACCTCTTGATCTCGACATTCTCGAGGCCCACGAATCTTCCGGATGAAAGCCTCCGCTGCACGTCCTCCGGCAGCGAGGTCGAGATCCTGTTCGGATAGATCGTGTCGTCAGTCCAGGCCTTCCGGCTCAAGGAAAGACCTGGTGCCGGTCGCGGTCGGCAAAGCGCTTCACCTTGTCCTCGATCGACGGGCAGTAGCGCGGCCCCCGGCCGGCGATCGCCCGAATAGACGGCCGATTTGGTGATGTTGTCGCCGATCGACCGCGTGGACCTCGGACGAGGTCCAGGTGATCCCGCAGGCGATCCTGGGGCATGGTGATCCTGTCATGTCAGGAACGAGGCGGGACCGGGTCGGCGTCCGCCGCCTGCATCTCGATCCCCGACCAGTCGATGGTCTTGCCATTGAGCCGGGCCGGCGTGCCGGTCTTCAGGCGGCCCATCTGCAGGCCCATTCCATAAAGCCGGTCCGACAGTCCGATTGCCGGGGCCTCGCCCAGCACGGCCCGCCGGGATCCGCCTGTCGCCGATGTGGATCAGACCTTTCGAGGAAGGTCCCCGTCGTGACCACGACACGGCCCCGGCCGCCCCAGGATCGGCCCGACATGCCGATAACGCCGGCCACACGGCCATCCTGGACGATCAGGTCCTCGACCCCGTCCTCGATGAGGGGTGAGGTTCGGATACTCTCGGAGGATGTCCTGCACGGCCTCGGCGGTAGAGCTTCCGGTCGGCTGCCGGCGTCCGGGGGCCCCGGACGGCTGGGCCCTTGGACCGGTTGAGCATCCGGAACTGGATCCCGCCCCGGTCGGCTGCCCGGCCCATGACGCCGTCCAGGGCGTCGACCTCCCGGACCAGATGCCCCTGCCCAGGCCCCCAATGGCCGGGTTGCAGGACATCTCGCCGATGGTCGAGAGCTTGTGGGTGACCAGCGCCGTCCGCGCCCCCGTAGCGGGCAGCGGCCGCAGCCGCCTCGGCTCCCGGCATGGCCGCCGCCGATGACGATGACGTCGAATGATCTGGAGGGGGTGCGTCATGGTAGTTCCGGAGGTGGCGGCTGCCTGTGGTCTGAGCCCCGGTCCCATACGGGAAACGGGGCCCAAGGTCGAGGTGACTCGCTCCGGAATCCTCAGCCGACCCGCTAGGCTCCGAGGGCCGCGCCCAGGGGTCTGTGGAACCGGGCCGGGGGCCGGGGGATGTTTCACGTGAAACACCGGCCCCCGTCAGCCCCATGGTGAGTCGACGGTTACTTCCCGACGCAGAATTGGGAGAAGATCCGGTCCAGTGGAGATCCTCGGCGTCTATGGACCCCGTAATGCGCCCATGGGACCGGGCGGCTGTAGCCGGAGGTCCTGGAGATACCAGCTCGGCCCCTATGCCGATCCCGGCGCGCTCCCAGGGCCTGGCTCTACCGCCGCCAGGGCCTGTTCCACCAGCTCCCGTGGCGGGCCCGGGTGACCAGGGGCGCCTCATCCGTATCCAGCCGCTCGCGCACCAGCTGCGTCAGCTGGCGCTCCAGCTGGTCCAGCCCGGCCCCGGTCTGGCGCTGACCACCATAGGGTTGAACGCGCTCGAACGGTCCAGCGGTCGGTGCGGACCTGCCATCCACCCGCAGGTCCCCCCTTGTTCAGGACGACCAGGTCGCCGTTTCGCGGGGCGATGTTTCACGTGAAACATCGGCGTGTGAAACGCCGGCTGTGGAATCCAAGACCAGATCCGCAGGTCCGCCGCCGTCCCGCGCCAACGCCTCGCCGGATCCCTCCGCCTCCACGCTCATCCGCCGCCTCGGAGGCCTGCCGTGTCCGAAACCCATACCGGATAACCCGCCAGCACCAGCCGGACCTCCACGACATCCCGCGTCAGCCCGCAATAGGCGGCGAAACTATCGCCGCCTCCCCTCCGCGCCAGGCGATTCATCAGGCTGGACTTGCCAGCGCTGGGAGGGCCGAGGATCGCGACCTTGAACCCCTCCCGGACGCTCCTGAACCGCGAGGCGTCGCCCAGGGCAGACTCGAGGTCGTGGGCCAGTTTCTCGATCGGCTCGAGGGCGGGTGAGGTCGATCTCGCCGGGGATGTCGGCCTCGTCCGGGAAGTCGATGGAGGCCTCCAGGGCCGCCATGGATTGCATCAAAGTCCTCGCCAATTTTCAAAGATTTTGAGCCGCACTTCCTTGGTAAAGAGCGCGCGGCCTGGCGGCGCTGTCCTTCGGTCTCGGCGTCGATCAGGTCGGCGATCGCCTCGGCCTGGGTGAGATCGAGGCGGCCGGCATCGAAAGCGCGGCGCGTAAACTCGCCTGGCTTCGGCCACCCGGCACAATCTGAATTCAACGCTGAGGCGAGTACCGCTCTCGACCACGGCCGTGACCGCCATGGACGTGGAACTCGACCACGTCCTCGCCGGTGTAGGAGTTGGGGCCCGGCATCCAGAGGACGATGGCTTCGTCGATGAGCGTCGCCGTCGGCGCCCGGAGCTCGGCGACATCGCTGCCCGGCGGGGCTCAGGAGGCTTCGTTGACCGGAAATGGGCCAGCACTCCCAGCACGCCCGGCCCGGATACCCGCACTACCGCGATCCTGGCCCGTCCAGAGCCGGTAGCCAGGGCAATGATGGTGTCGGTAGTGCTCGCGAGAGTCATCGATAGGGCCGGTCGATGCCGCCCCCGCATGTGCTTGCGTGGGTCAAGCGCGCGACCTACAACTCGCTCGCCGAACATACCAGCAGGCATGGCCGGAGGCCGTTCCATAAGCATCAGGAGAGACTCGCACGTCGCGCCGCGTGACCATCAAGGGCAAGGACGGAGACTTCAGCGCCTATGTCGCCGACGGCACAGCAAGGGGCGGACCGGCCATACGTGGTCATCCAGGAGATCTTCGGCGTGAACCACTTCAAGTGCGCGACGTCGCCGACCGGTATGCCGCCGGAAGGTTATACCGGCCATCGCGCCCGACCTGTTCTGGCGCATCGAGCCCGGCATCGACATCACCGACAAGACCGATGCGTGAGTGGGAGAAAGCCTTCTCTCTACTTCAAGGCGTTCAACGTCGACAAAGGCCTCGAAGACATCGGCGCAACAGTCGCCTGGGCGCGCGCGCCAGGGCACACAGGACAGGTGGGCGCGGTCGGCTTCTGCCTCGGCGGCCTTCTTGCGTATCTCACGGCGACGCGCACCGATGCGGATGCGGTGGTCGGATACTACGGCGTCGGGCATCGACAACTATCTGGGCGAAGCCGGCAAGGCGAAAAGCCGCGTCCGGTGCTGCCACATCGCGGAGGAGGACGGGTTCGTCTCGAAGGACAGCCAGGCGAAGATCAAGGCGGCGCTGACTGCGCCCAACTTCACGCTCGCACTCCTATGCCGGCCGCGACCACGCCGTTGCAGCGCACCGGCGGCAAACACTTCGCACAAGAAGGACGCGGATCTCGCGAACAAGCGCACGGCCGAGTTCTTCCGCCAAGAACCTGCGAAGGAAGCCTAGACGACCTACCGGCGGATGCGGCACTACCGCCCTCGGCCAGGCGCGCGGCCCCCGAGTTTAACCCCGATTAGGGTAGGGCCGCCGGCGGCGGCACTACCGATCGCCCGTGCACGGAGCAGGGCAGGGGAGGGCGCGCGGCTTCAGCGGACTGCGGTGAGTCTCGCAGGAACAGGGCGTGGCGCTGGTCGACTGGGTCCTGATCCGACGTGTCGACATCGAAGAAGAGCTTGCCCGGCCGGTTGCCCGCCAGGTCCTCGATCACGCCGTCGACTCTTATGGTGAAAGCGCCTGCGCGCCATGGTCTGTGGACGGCGTGAAGCGCAGCAGCCCGTCTTCGTCGAGTCGCGATTTCTCCGCCACAGGCGAGCCGTCTTTGCACAACGCTGATCGCGCGCTGGGCGGTGCGCAGATCCCAGAGGCCGGTCGAAATAACCGTGGTAAAGCGATCAGCCGGCGCTTCTGGCCGCGTCACGCGCCAGAGCTTTCACGTCGATTGCTTTGCGAAGCGCATCGGTAAAAACCGAGTCACCTTCTCCAGAAGAGGAGCGCCAGTCATCGCGCCAGCTCGGGTCGATCTCGATGGTTATCGTGCGGCTCGGCATCAGCGCTGGCGGGCCGAGAGCCCATTGTCGACGGTCCCGCTTTGATACTTGCCGGGGTCGAAGAGGGCGTGACGCGCCTTCCCTGCGCCCAGGGTCCCAGGAGTTCCGGGTCGACATCTCGCACGAACGGGCCTTCGATGATCGGCCCTTGTCGTCGAGGATGCGTGACGCGCAGGCCTGCGCCACCCTCAGCCATCGGCGCCGGAAACCCGACATACATCGCTTGAGCGTGCTGGCCGGCCATTCGTCCAGGTAGTCGGATAAATGCGTGTCACCGCGCAGTTGTCGGCCGCGATGCGCGTTTGCAGGTCTGCGCCAGCTTGCGGTTAACGGCTCAGCGCGCCGGGTCCCGGCGTGAACGAGGCGTGAAGCCGCACGCCGTGGTCGCGGCGTGGAAGCGCGGCTCGAAGATCAGCCATCCCGCCGGCTGGACTCGTAGTCGCCGAGCACCGCCGGCGCTAGACGCGATCGTCATCGGCAGCGCGGACGGCAAGTGACCGCCTCCCGGCCATCGTCCCTGGGCATCGGAGCCGCTCCAGCCTTCGGCGCGACGACGGCGCCGTCGTCCTTGCATAGGAGGAGAGACTTTAGGCCCGGCGCGGCGCCGCGCGCGGCGAGCACGTCCTCAGAGACAAGCAGGCAACGAGAAAAACCGGGCGGAGAGCGACTCCGCCCGGCTCGTGTTCGTGTCGCCTGTATCATTCCCAGTGACTTGTCGGTTCGCGGTCTTACGGCAGGCGCGATGGTCTTGAGCGAGGACTTCTTGTCGGCGTCGGCGTAACGAGGGATCACCGCCGCCGACGTGTCATCCACCTTGTCGAGCTGGGTGACGGTGTTGGCGTACTCCGCCAGCGTCTCGTACGGCGTATTGCCCGCCTTGTCGCGGGACGCGACTTCGATCGCGGCATACTTGAACGATGTCCTGCAGCCGCATCGACCTTCATCAGGCCGCGCAGGCCGAGTTGGCCATCAGGATGTAATCCCCGCCGCGCCGCCCCTCTTGTAGCCTGATCATGTCGAGACGGGCGGTTGCGAGTTGCCGGAGTCTCGGCGATGGTCGCCGTCGCCGCGATCTTGGCGCCCGGCCCGAACTGCTCGGACCGGGATCGTGACGATCAGCGCAGCGTGCAGGTGTAGGCGGCGAGCACGCCCGGCCTTGCCGGCGACGCCATAGGTCATGAAGGTGCGGACGCGCGACGCGGTTTCGAACCGGCCGTGGCTGCCGTGATACATCTCGATCGATGCGCCCCTTGTTCGCCGCCGTGAACGGGTAGGGGATAGAGCGCATGGGACGATCGAGAACTCCTCGTTCGAAAGGCCCGCAGCACGTCGACCTGGCCGTTGACGGAAGTCAGCCGAGATCGGTGATGGCGTCGGTGCGCATGCAGCTGGCCGCGCTGCATCCTTCGCGTCCGCCGCCGGAGCGTACCGACAGCGAGACGGCACGGCGCGTTTCAGCGTGTCGCGATCTTCACTTCGGAGATAGCGCCGGCGCGGTCTGCCTTCCAGCACGACCGGCTTGGCCTCGGCGCTACGAGGCCGCGCGAGACGGACATGCGTAGACCGAGCCCGAGACCGGGTTCACGGCGACGTCGCCGATGGCGAACCTGGTCGGCAGTCGTGCTCGAGCGATGGCGGCGATCGCCAGCTGCGAGGTCCGCGATCCTCGACCTTGCCCAGAGTCGCCCTTGGCGGTGTCGCCGGTTTCGACGGCGCAACCCGGCCGCCGGCCGGAGTCGCCGATGAGGACGCACGCACCGTTGAGCGCGAAGGCGAGGGCTGCCCGGTCGCCGATTGCAGTTTTCGCAGCGTCGCACGGAGCGGCGCAAAAAGTTGTGCGGCCGGGCACAACCTTGAGTGCGGCGGCGACAGCTGTCGCTGCAAGCTTGATGCCGACGATGTTCATGGCGTTCTCTCCCAACTGGGTCCCCAAAAACCTGGCGAGGCCCGACTTGGCGCGCAGCTCATCCAGCGCCCGCGAGGCCAGGGAGAGTAGGATTCTGGCGCCCGGGAACGAGAGATGCGGAAGCGGGCGAAATATCGTCGTGCTACACAAGCTATCGGCGCTCGCCTACTGCTCTGCTTGGGCTTCCGCAGCGCCGCTTTACCCTTTGCGGAAGTTGAAACTCACGCTGATGCGCGAGGACGCGGCAGCGCGGCGGTTCGGCGGCACCTCGCGACGGCGCAGCCAGCTCTCCCACGAGCAGGAGAAGGTCGCCGAAGCGCTTCGGCGACGACGATAGGTCGAAGCGCCGCATGCTCCTCGTCCGCATCCTCGCGAGGCGGAGGGGGCAGCCATCATCATCGGCAGGCGCAGGGTCTTCAGGAGCTGAGAGCGACGATGCGCCGTCGGGCTGCGCGCACATAATATGCGGCCGGGAGAGAATGCAGTGCGGATGGATGTGGTCCCGAGTGCGAGCCGCCGGGCCTCCAGAGCACGTTGACCCAGATATTGTCGAGCTTCAGCTTTCTTACCGCCGCAGATCCATCTGCAGCGCGGCACGCTAAATTTTTCTGCATGAGGTTTGATCAGGCGCAAGAGGTCATCGAAGCAGGTTGCACGTTGCACGAGATCATCGAGCGAGGAGTAAGACGTGTAGCCCTGATAGCCGTGTCTCCTTGCACCGCCAGAGCGCGGCTGGCCTATGTCTTCTTTCGCGAGCATCTTGGCCGTCTGCTCGATGTCGGTGCTGAGCTCGCGCGCCATTGTCGAGCGCGGCTTTGTATATCTCGGTGACGAAGAGGCGCGTGGTGCTCATGCCGCGCGTGCTAGCATGCTGCATGTTTTTTCGCTCGTGCTTTTGCGAGAGGCAGATGCGCGCGTTTGTGTTTCGAAGCGGGTCTGGCCGATGAAGTGATCTCACCGGCGGGCATGAAAGGACTGGCAATTGCTGATGGACCTGGAGGCGATGATGGCAATGCGGAACGGTGGCAGAAGTTACGCGGAGGGTATGAGTTTCGACGCTGCATGCGGTTGAAGTGGCGGCAACCGAGGCGGCAGAGATTGAGACGGCGGTAACGATCGAGGCGGAAGCAGCCCGGAGTGATCGAAGACGCACGAACCACGCGACGCCCGGGTCGCGTCGATCTCGGGCTGAGACTGGAGCATCGAGGAGACGCCGCTGGCGCGCGGTCGCCCGCCGGCGCGACCGGCCGGCCCATCATCGTGAGCGGCGCGAGGCGGAGGCCTACCCGGAACTCGCGGCGGGCTGATCGGACCCGAAACCCAAAACAAAGGCCCCGCTCTCCGGGAGGAGGCGGGGCGGTTTATTTCTCGAGACTGCCAGCGAGGCCGCTAGTTGTTCATCGCCTGGAAGAATTCCGAGTTCGTCTTGGTCTGCTTGATCTTGTCGAGCAGGAACTCGATCGCGTCCTGGGCGCCCATCGGGTTGAGGATGCGGCGCAGGATATAGATCTTCTGCAGCTCCTTCGGATCGGTAAGCAACTCTTCCTTCCGGGTGCCGGATTTGAGGATGTCGATCGCCGGGAAGACGCGTTTGTCGGAGACCTTGCGGTCGAGGATGATCTCGGAGTTACCCGTGCCCTTGAATTCTTCGAAGATGACCTCGTCCATGCGCGAGCCGGTTTCGATCAGCGCCGTGGCGATGATGGTCAGCGAGCCGCCTTCCTCGAGGTTGCGCGCGGCGCCGAAGAAGCGCTTCGGCTTCTGCAGGGCGTTGGCGTCGACACCGCCGGTCAACACCTTGCCGGATGACGGGACGACGGTGTTGTAGGCGCGGCCGAGGCGGGTGATCGAGTCGAGCAGGATCACGACGTCGCGGCCGTGTTCGACCAGGCGCTTGGCCTCTCTCGATCACCATTTCGGCAACCGGCGACGTGGCGCGTCGCCGGCTCGTCGAAGGTGGAGGAGATGACCTCGCCCTTCACCGAGCGCTGCATGTCGGTGACTTCCTCGGGACGTTCGTCGATGCAGCAGCACGATCAGATAGCACTCCGGGATGATTGTCAGCGACGGACTGCGCGATGTTCTGCAGCAGCACGGTCTTGCCGGTGCGCGGCGGCGCAACGATGAGCGCCCGCTGACCCTTGCCGATCGGCGAGACGATATCGATCACGCGGCCCGAGCGATCCTTCTTGGTCGGATCCTCGGGCTCCAGTGAGGCGTTCGTCGGGGTAGAGCGGCGTCAGGTTGTCGAACGGCACCTTGTGGCGGGCGCGCTCGGGATCTTCGAAGTTGACGGTCGAGACGCGGACGAGGGCGAAGTAACGCTCGCCATCGCGCGGACCACGGATCTGCCTCCACGGTGTCGCCGGTGCGCAGGCCCATATTTGCGGATCTGCTGGGGCGAGACGTAGCATGTCGTCAGGACCGGCCAGATAGTTCGATTGCGGCGAGCGCATGAAGCCAAAGCCGTCAGGCGGGACCTCGATCACGCCGGCGCCGATGATCTCGACTTCGCGCTCTGCAAAGTTCCTTGAGGATGGCGAAAAGCAATTCGGATTTGGAGAGGAGCGAGGCGCTTTCGACCTCCAGCTCTTCGGCTTGCGCCAGCAATTCAGCGGGCGGCTTCTTTTTCAGGTCGTTGAGAAAACGCGTTCGTGCGCTTCAGTTTCGCGCGCTTCGCTTTTCACGCGTTTCGGTCACGTCATCGGACATCGGTACAGATTCATTTCAGTTGCGTTGGTCGTCCGAGACCCTTCGCGCCTGTCGGCGCGCCAAATCGGCTTCAATGACAACTGTAGGGGTCGCCAATGCCGCTGGCCGACGGGTGAGGTAAGACAGCGAAATCCCTGACGGGTCAAGCAAAAATGCCCGTTCTGAAGGGGTCTGGCTCGGTTTGGGCCGGCTGAACCGGGGATAGCCCGGGCGATAGTCTCAGCGGCCAAGGGCTGACACGACCACCGCAATGACCGCGAAAATGGCGATCACCATCGGGTACTCTCGTTGAGCATGCTGAAGTTTCTTGGGCTCGATCGGGCCGCTCCCGGCGGCGATCTTCCGGCCCAAACCAATCAGGAACCCGTGGAATCCGGAAAGTCCGACAACGAGCAGGATTTTGGCCCAGAACCAGACCTGGACGATGTAGTAGCTCCAGTTAGCTGCCGAGGGCCAGGCCCATCAGCCAGGTGAGGGATCATGGCCGGGGTGATGATGATCAGTTCCGGGTGGAATTGGCCGCCTTATCCATGGCGCGCCTCGAACTCCGGATTCCGGCCGCCTCCAGCCGGTAAACCAGCAAGCGGGGTAAGATCAAGCATCCCCGCCATCCAGGCGATGACGGCGATGATGTGAATGGCGCGGAACCAGTCGTACATCCGGATCTCTTTAGGCGGCCAACTAGCGTGGCGACAGGCGCGCCGGTTGGGGCACTCCCGCCAGTTCATCGGACAGATGCGGTTGCCGCAGAATGAACGCACAGGCCCTCGAGTCTTCATCGCGTCCTCGACCAGGTCTGCCAGCTGACTGACGAAGGCCTGCTCGATCCCGAGGGCGAGGGGCGCGGACATAGATCTTGGCCCCGGCCTCATCGGCGACATGGCGATAGTCTATGTCGAGTTCCACCAGCGTCTCTATGTGCTCGACACGAACGCGATCGGCGAGACGAGGATGGCTTGCCGTCCTTCGCCGCCTTTGATCGATTGCCTCGGTCGGCGAGGCCGATCCATTTCAGCGGGCCGACGCGGGACTGGTAGCAGATCTCGATTTCCCATTCGTCCGGGAGCAGGGGCTTCGAGCGCCTTCACAGTGCGCTCGACCTGCCACTGGTACGGATCGCCGGTCTTCACGACGATCTCGGGCAGGCCGTGGGCGGACAGCAGCGGCCTGACGTTTCTCGGCTTGCCCGCGATCTGCCAGGCGGTGAGCAGGCGCTCGGCATGCGCCTTCAGGAATTTCGGCGCATCGGGATAGCAGCACACGGCAGCACGCCTTCGGCCCGCCGGCTTCCCGACCAGGACTTGAACGAGGATGCCGTCGTGGTGGTGGAGAACTGCGGATAGAGCGGCAGGAGCATCGACCTTGTCCGCGCCCCAGGCTTTCACTTCGCGCACGGCGTCCGCGGCGAAGGGTTTCCAGTAGCGCATGGCGATGAAGCTGCTTCGGCTGACGCGCGCCGCGCTTCGCAGTCTCTGATGTCGAGCGCCATGGCCTGTTTCATGGTCTCGGGAGCAGGGGAGAACCGCCGCCCATCTTGGCGTAGTTCTCGCGGGCGCGATGGCGCGCGCGACCGGAGAATCAGGCGCGACAGGAAGAACTCGCACTGGCGCGGGCTGCCGGATGATCGCCGGGTCGCTGAACAGGTTCCTGAGGAAGGGCTGCATCAGCATCAGGCCCGTCAGGACCGCCGAGGTTGAACAGGCACGACGGCGATTTTCCTCGAACTCTTCTCCGGCCATCAGCCCATGCTCCGTATCAGCGCGGAGCACCTGTTCCACATGCGCAATCGGTGTTTCAGCGTGTGACGCCATGGCCAAGATTGAAGATGTGTGGCGGCCTTCAGCGCGTGATGATCTCGCGAACGCGAACGTCGAGATCGGGCCCGCCGACAGCGACAAGACGCATCGGATCGAGATTTCCCTGAACCGCCATGCCCTTGGGAAGCAAAGCCGAGATGCGCTTCATCGGAATAGCCGTGTCGAGACCAACCGCGTTGAGCGCCGGTCTGCTCGGCATAGTCAGAGCACGACCCAGTTCCGCAGCGCCGCGTGGGAAACCGATCGATAGGCTCCGTCACGCCAAGCTCGCGCACGCGCTTCACGAGTTCGCGGTCGGCTCGATGACCCAGGCCTTGAAGGCGTCTTCAGCCAGGCCTTCAGCCCAGCCGAAACAGCATCAGCGCATCAGGCGCCGGCCTTGCCTGCATGGCAGAGATAGTGGGCGGAGGCCTCGACCAGCTGGTCGAGCATGCCGGCGAGTTCTGCCGGGATGCTGATAGCTTCGAACTTGCGTGCATCCGACTTGTCCGTGCCGCCGCGTGCCTTCGATGGCGTAGACGCCCACCGTCCAGGCGATCCGGCAAAGCCGATCAGCGTTGTGGAAGGATCGAGTGCGGAACGAACGCGTTCGACGGTTTCTCCCACGGGAGCAAGATGTGCGAGGATCTTCTCCATCGGAACATTCGACGAGCTCTGATGCCTTCGTAGCCGAGATCGACGCGCGGCCCTTCGCCTTCCGAGGAAGCGGACATTGCGGCCCATCGCATCGAGCACGAGCAGGATGTCGGCAAGGCAGGATCGCGCCATCCATTCATAGCGGCGCACCGGCTGCAGCGTCGCTTCGGCGGCGAGGGCAGGGAGTGGGCAGAAGTCGAGGAAGTCGCGCGCCTTGGCTCTGCTTTCACTCAGGCAGATGCCGTCCTGCCTGACGCATCATCCATACGGGAACCGGATCGATCCTTTCGCCCTTGAGCACTCTAAGCAGTCTGCGATCGGTCACGCATCACCCGGAAGGAAGAGGAAGTCTTCTTCTATAGTAGAGTCTCGATCCAAAGAGACTCCTGGTGGTGTCTAGTCGGTTGGTAAGTCGTGTGCAACGCGCTCTCCCCAGACGCTCCACACAACGAGTCACCGTGAATCCTCTTACGTTCCGACAGGACGTTTGGCTTTTAACGGTTCATTAAGCTCTTCGTTAACAACACCCTTAACGAGAGTCGAGTCCCAAGGCCGGACTCATGGGCGCCGATTTCATGAGATCTTTTCCAGCCGCTCCACCTGTAGAGAAGCATGTGAGCTCCTAGACTCTGACTCGAATTCACGCGCGAAGCTTGTCCACATTCCACTCTCAGGGCTAAGGGACGGATGACCTTAAACCCTGGGGTAAAGCCCAGGCGGCGGGACAGGCGGCAGAAGCGGCAAATGACCTTTCGAGACCTATTTCAACGTGCATCTGGTCTCGACTGACCGGCGAGACGCTCAACGCCGTGATGCGGGCGGCCTGTGCACAGTTCTGACAACATCGCCCCGCTCGAGCACATAACTATCATCTCGTGCGCTCGCCTGAAACAGCTCGAAGCGCGTGCTCAGAGGAAATCGAGAACGCGCCGGGCGTCGTGCGCTTCTACACCATCACCGACGAGAACCTGCGCACCGGCTGGAAGAGCGCTGCCGGGAGCTCGGATCACCGACACTGCCGGTCATCGACGGCGCTGGTGAACATGCTGTGAGCCGCTATCTCGGCGCTCAAGTCGGCGCACACAGGTCGCAGAGCCGAGTACCATCTCGACTGCGGAATATTTCGGGCGGATCGAGACGATCAACTTCGCGCTCCAGCACGATGACGGGCACGCATACCGGAACATCTGCGCGAGGCGGATGTCGTACTCGTTGGCGTTCTCGCGCACGTCGAAGACGCCGACCTGCGTCTACTCGGCAACCGCATGGCGTCAAGGCGGCTAACGTATCGTCTGGTTCCCGGTGTCGATGTGCCGGATATCCTGACGGGTCCGACACTGCGCCTCTTGTGGTGGCGCTGCGAGATCTCGCTCCGACAGGCTCGGTGCAGATCCGCCGCCAGCGCCTTCTCTCCGCTGAATGAATCGCCGACACCGGCCTATGCCGACGAAGAGATCGTGCAGGAAGAGATCACCCAGGCCAACCGCCTCTTCGTGCGGATGAAATGGCCCACAATCGATGTGAGCAGTGCGGTCTGTGGAAGAAACGGCCGCCGCCATCCTCAACATCATCCAGGAGCATCGCCGCGACCATGGCTGATGCCTTGAACAACCTCGGGGCACCGCCTTGTTCTTGCATCCGTAGCGCAAGCCGCGCCGCCGTGCTGCGCGGCGGCCGGATTGTCGTTCGAACGAGATCACAGAGCGGGTGTGGATGAAGAGTCGATAAAGGCCTCCCCGTGTGGAGGGCGCAAAGCTGCGCCCGGCAGGCCGACATCCTTGCGAGACCAAAGCGCTTAAGGTTTCGATCTCACCCCGGCGGTCCGTCGGCGCCGACCAGATCTCGATCTCGAAGGCGAGGCTTCGACAAGCCAGCGAACCGTGACGAGGCGCGCGGCGCATCTGCGGAGCTCCGGCAAGGCAAGACAGCGTCCTGCAGACCGCCATCGTCGCCTGCGTGGAGCGCGCGGCCAGTGGCGAAAGGCATCTGCGCGCAGCCCAGGCTGCGCATGCGGAAACTTCGCGACGCCTTCCTTTCGTAGGCTCATCTCTCGATCCAGACTCTGCCAGACATCCTAACACCAGTGCCGGCGCCTACCGAGCTGAGGGCAGTAGCGGCGCAGCCTGCTCTCACTGAGCTAGACTGAGGGCGATCACTTCTCCATCCTCGGCCTGCCGCTGCTGCCGCTGCTTCAATGGCTGCGCGTGATCGGGGTACTGATCCCCGGCAGCGAGCGTCACCCCCTGCAACCAGGCTCTGCCGGTATGTTGTCGGCGATCCCAGTCGGCCATTCCCTGTCGCTGTTGATCCACAATCCCGCTGATCCGCTGAAGCGGGCCTGATCGACGCTCGCCCTACGTAGCGCTCCACCCGCAGTCGCCAGAGGACGCTGGCTGCCGCCCCAGATCCGCTGCCCGGTCCGGCAATTCTTCCGGCCTCACTGATCACCCTGCCTGCACCAAGGCCGCCGCGCGGGCTGTCCGCCGTAACTGGCCTGCGCCTGCGGCGAGTTCCGTGCATCGGCGCCGCCAACACCCTGATATTGCCGGGAATCCGGCGGCTGGGCCGCCCGTGTCAACACTTCGAGGACTGGCGCCGCTGGCTTTTCCCGGCCGCGTACGGCCACGCCGGCGGTCCAGAACGCAACCCAGTGCGTCGTCCTCATCGGCGCCAGGCGGGGCAGCTTCGCGCGGCAGCACTTGTGCTTCTCCAACCTTGGCGCTGAGTTGAGCGATATCGCGCTAATCGTTCGATGGCGCAGGGGCTGTTGCGCTGGCGACCGAACCCGCGCCCGGGGCGGGAGACTGCGGACTTGGCTCAAACTGCCGCCAGCTCTTCGCAGAGGCGGCCGATATCGTCGTGAATTCGGCGAGCTCCGGGCCATTCCGGCGTGAAGCTCGCCTGCGTTAGTTAGCCGCGCGCGGCAAGGCCAACGTCCTTTTCGACATGATCACGGCGGCGCGGCGGCGGCTGGAACGCTCAGCGCCGCCGCAGCGCCGCAGGCTGGGCCGGCACGGCGGCCTGGCGCATGCTGGTCGGCCGCCGCCGCCGCATTCAAACCCTGGTTCGGATGATAACACCGGATAGCGCAGCGCGCGCCAGCGTTGCCGCGTGCGATAGGCCGCGGGCAGGCGGAGCGCGCATGATCAAGCTTGCACCCACTCGGCACCTGATCGGCATGGGCAGCTCCGGCGAATCGCCACGCGCCCAGCTCGCCGCGCGTGGCGTGCCTGAAGGTCTACGACGCCGACGCCGCCGTCCATCACCCATCTATGGCAAGGCGGTGGCGGCAGGTGGCCCCGCTCTGAATGCCGGGCAGTGGCCGCCGGGCGTCATCGGAAAGGATGACTTAGCGCGCGGTAACGACCGCGGCAAGCCGTGCCAGAAGGCGGCCATACGTCAATAAATGACGCTGCCGACACAACAGGAAACCCGGAGGCGATGAAGAAGCTCGAAGTCATCGCATCCGATCGTCGCCGGCTCTGCAGAACGTGGCCTTCCCCGATGGCGAGGCAGAGGCCGACGGGGCCGACATGACGCACAGGCTCTGACATCTCCGCTGCTGCACTCGAAACCGGCGGGGACAAGAAGGTGGATGCACAGTTGTGGTTACCGCCCTGCAGATGTGCAAAGGGAGCGTCCTTGCCCGCGGCACCGCGACGGCGGATGAGTTCGAGGCGATACCGCGCCCGCCAGACGCCCGATCTCGGTCAGCAGAAGCGGCGCGGATTTCGTCATCAATACAGGGCTGTTAGTTTTCCTGCCGAGGCCCAGGTCGATGCGATCCTCGAAGCCCTGCGCACGCGCAACATCCGGCTGGCGCAGGAAAACAAAGTGATGCCTAGATAGCGCCCAAACAGGACAGGACTGATGCGGGAAATCATCTTCGACACGGAAACCACTGGTTCGACTACGACGCGATGACCGCACGAACAGAGGTCACGAGCTGGTGAACCGCCCACGGGCCGGAGTTCCAGATCTGCCACCAATCCCGGCAGGCCCATGGGCGAAGGCGCGACGCGCGTCACCGGCATTACAAATGACATGCTGAAGGGCAAGCCATCGTTCTTCACCCGACGTGGTCGACCGGCTGATGGAGTTCTGGCGATCTCCACCTACCGTCGCCCAACAACGCGGAATTCCTGACTGCGGTTTTCAATGCCGAGCTGACGCGGGTGCCGGGCTGGACGACGGTCCCCAAGGAGCGGTTCGTCGCGATTACACAAGATTCATGGCAAGGAGCACGGCCAGCCCGGCTCGCCAGCTAACCTCGACGCCACCTGCAAACGCTTCAACATTTTCAAGGCGCTGAGGGCAGTGAGCCACTGCGCTGAAAGACGCCTGGCGCCTCTCCATGTGCTGGGTCTGAACTCACAAGGGCGGCTGCTTATGTACGCCTCTCATTTTGCGGTTGCGAATGCGTCGCCGCCGCCGGCGCTGGCCGCACGGCTTCGCGCGACGCGCCCAGCGCCGCTTGCCCTCGCGGATCAAAGCGATGAAGAAAAGCCGCGCATCACGCCTTTGTGTCGACGCCTTCGGGATGCAATCTGGAAGAAATACGCCAGGGCTTGCGCCTGTTCGGCCTCGGCCTGCGTGGTGGCTGCTGGCGGTAGAGGCCGACAGCTACGATCGGGCCAGATCATCGCGCGCGGCGACGGCCGCCGTCGCGCGGGGCAGCGCTAATACGGTGTAACTGAACGAAGCGTACAATGGT
>ERZ1370068.3974-contig-3070_pt1 | contig 35524 bp, 51 predicted proteins | sample MGYA00561227_ERZ1370068 | MGnify/ENA primary metagenome ERZ1370068 (study PRJEB38410, sample SAMEA6850437) | metagenome | study: Metagenomic assessment of the ecological functions of the soil: analysis of the soil microbiota associated with the... | reverse complement strand
TTGTGCTTCGTTCAGTTACGTATTGCTGGCGACCTGGGCCGGCTTGCTCGAGTTCCTCGCCAGCCGAGATGGCGCGCTGCGCGCTCAGAATGCCTTCAATAGCTCGAACGCCGCCTCCGGAGCGGGCGCTTGCAGCCCGAGTTCCGCGAGCGGCCTTAGCGCGACCACTTTGCGCTGACGTCCGGCTCGGGCGCGGCGTCAGGCGCGAGCGCGTCGCTTTCGACCGTCCATGCCCCGAGCTCGATCACGTCGCCGCTCAGGCTCGAGCTCTGGCTGGTCGCCCGATAGCGAATGCCGCTCCTCGCCGCGCCTCACCCAGGTACCGTTGGTGCTGCCCAGATCTTCGAGTCGCGCGGCGTCGGTACCGATCAGGACTACGCGCGTGCTCGGCCAGACGTGCAGGTCGTCGGAAGTCAACTCGTTATCGGGCGAGCGGCCAATCCGCTTTCCACCTCGGCTTCGACCTCGAAAACGTGCCCCGCCGCGGGCCGAAAGCACCTCAGGCTAATCCCATCGCTCTGTGACGCGGGCGGCGCGCCTGGCCGCCGCCTGCGGCCGCCGGCTTCGAGCGATACGCTGACGCTGAGCCCGGGCGTCACCGCACTGCCGCGATCAGCGCTCTTGGAGTTCTTCAGAATGATGTCATTCAGCTTGCCGGCGACGTCAGCGGAGCCCTTGGGCGAGGTGATCGATGGATTGTGCCGAAACAACGAGAAGCGGACCGGGCATTGGTGACCTTGTCGAGGCCAACCACCAACTGATCACGAACCTGGTCGTTGCCCAGAATGCCGATCATGTACCCGCACTTGATGCCGCCGGGTGGGTGTTGCACGGTCCTGGTACTGCGCCTTCTGTATTTCGGTCACGTAGCAATCCACGCGGTCGCCACAGGCCTGTACGACCTTTTCGACCTGCGTCAGCAGAGGTCCTTCTCCATCACGCGGTCCCATACTTGTCGATGCTTTGGCTTTCACAGCGGCCATCTGCGATGGTTTGCCAGCTTGAGTGCGTTTGATGGCGATGATAGTCGGCTGGAGCGCTTTCACTGTCGTCGGCGTCGCCCTTGAGCGGCGCTTCGGCTCGTGCGAGGAGCCACTCGACCATGGTCGAGTCGTGGCTTTACGGCGGTCTCCGTCAGCGTCTCGAGCGCCTTGCCGCCCGGGGATCTCGGTCTCCAGCGTAGGCGACTCGAGTGCTCTTGAAGGCCGCTATCGACTCAGGCGTGGCCGGTATCTTGGCGAGCTCGCGCGCGATCACCGCGCGATTCGTGTCGTCTTTTTCGCCCTTCAGCGCCTCGAGCAGCGCTGGCGGCGAATCGGGTCGACCGATCGTGCCCAGGATCAGCGCCGCGGTCGGCACGTGCGGATTGCCCTTGGGCTCCTCCCCACCGAGCTCCTTGACCTTGGCTTTGTAGAAGGCGATGAGCTTTTCGTCTGATTCACAAGGAAGCTTAGTGGCGGCGTCCGCTGCCGGCTTACCAGCTTGACGAGCGCCAGCAGCGCCGTGCTCTGGATGTCGACCTTCGTGGGGTCGAGCATCACTCATCAGGGTTCGACTGCCGATGGATCGCCGATACGCCAGGACGTCCGCAGCACAAAGTCTGCCAGAACAGCTGGTCGCCGAAAATTAAATGCGACTTCTTGTCGCTGCCCGTCGGGCGATTGACGGGAGCCGAGCTTGGCGATCAAGCGGACCGACCCAGCCCTTGTCCTTGACCGCGACCATCGCCTCGTTCAGGTCCTTGTACACGATGCCGCCGAGCATCGTCTCGTCCTCATCTTGAGGAACGCTTGCACCATCAGGTCGGCCGGGCCGGCGCAACTTCATGTCACTCGTTGGCCTGGGCTGCCCATTTATGTCCGCGTCGTCCTTGCTGGTGGGCTGCTTCGCGAACTCGTCGAAGGCCTTCTTGAGCGCTGGCTCAGCGCGCTTGTCGCGAAAATCGGCGAGGAGCTTGATCAGCGCGACGCGGAATATGCTTAGTGTCGACATCCACGCATAGGCCTCGACGTAGGTCTTGGTGAGGGCTCGACCGACTTGTTGATCAGTTCACGACCTCAGGGGCCTTGATGTCCTTGTTGGCCTTGGTGACGGCGTCTTCGAAGAACTGCTGCAGGCGCACGACGGCACGGGCGCGCCAGCTGGAGTTCGCTGAGCTTGTCCACCCAGTACTCAGGCTGGCTCTCGTCCTTGCAGCCGACGAAGGTGGTGACCATGGCGGCGGCACTGGCCACGCCGGCGGTCACGAGCATCAAAGAGAGCGGATGAGTGACGCGATCCGCGCGAACTTCGCATGAGACTCCTCCGGGCGGTAGCGGTACAGGCGATCCGAAAAAGCGGGGCGAAGGCATGGATCACGCTTCAAATCCTGATTTTCAGGCCGAGAGGGGACGGTACGCCGCCAGACTATCCGCTGTCAACGAAAGCCAAGCCCATGACGCGGCGCGTCGATGCAGTTAGTCACGGCCGATTATCATCCGCTCCCGACGCGCGACGGCGGCTCGGAAGCGCCGAGCCACTGCTCACAGCCACTCGGGCTCTGGCGGCACTGTTTGACACTGCGATGGCTTCGGCCAGAAGCACGTCCCGATGACCGGCGCCATCATGAAGCCGTAGCCCGTAAGAGCCGCTCGACAAATAGAAGCCCGGCAGCTCGTCGATTGGCCCGACAATCGGACTGGCGTCCGGCGACAGGTCGTAAACCCGGCCCGCCTTACGACCTTCATCGCTCAGGCGAGGACAGAGCGACGCGAGTGCGCGCGCGCGTAGAGCACGAGGAACCGGGCCGACGAGCGCTGGTCAGGACCCTTCGGCACTCTGCGCTCGTTGCTGATGCCGCCCACGATCTCGCCACGCATCGACTGCGAGAAATAGAGTCCGCTCGAAAGGTCGGCGACTAGCGGCGCGGCCAGGGCTTCGGCGCTTCGCTCGCGCAGATCTCGTGGCGCAGCGGCCAGGTGGGTGGTTTTTCACGCCAGCCATGGCAGCCACCCGGGGACTGAAGGCGCCGCAGGCGTTGACCACGATGCGCGCGTTGCGATCGAGCCGCGTTCACTGACGACGCGCTCGATGCCGCCCTTGCCGAGCTCGATTGCGGTCACGCGAGTGAAGGGCAGTACCTCGACGCCGAGCTCGGCTGCGCCCCTGGGCATGGCCCCACACGAACAGCCGGGAAAAACCACGGCGTCGTCGGATTGTAACTGCAAAGCTCCACGCCTTTGGCATCGACTCGGGCACGATCCGCGTCAGTTCGGTAGGCTGCACCAGTTCGCTTGCAAGCCCGAACTTGCGTTGAAGCGCGACGCTTTCGCGGAGCGCCGCGGCCACTGCTCGTGATCGCGCGCCAGGAACAAATAGCCGCCCTGCGGAGCCAAGTATTGATGCGGTGCTCGCGCGCAAATTCCCGAAACAGTATCAGGCTCTTTTGCATCAGCCGGATGTTGCGTTCGTCCGACCACTGCGCCCGCACCCTCCGCCATTGCGCCCACTGGCGCCGCCGCAAGATAGGTCGCGTCGAGGACGCTCACCTGGCACCGAACCGTCACTGTAGCAAGGCTGTACGCCACGCTCAGGCCCATGTTGCCCGGCGCCGATCACCGACGTCCCGCCGTGCGCATGCCGCTCAGCCTCCGGCGCAGCTTCCAGGCGTTCGATGATGGACTCGTGGATCAAGCGTTGCTGGCACGACTGTCGTTGGCCCAGGCTCGCGGCGCAGTAGTCGATCGCGCGTCCGTGGGCATCGCTCACCTGACCGCCGGCAGCCACGACCAACGCCTCGGCGGCACACACGTCCACAGCTTTCCGTGTAGTCGGGTGAAACGTAGGCATCGGCTGCCGCGCGCGCCGCGCGCGCCCTTCAAACCAGCGCTGCCCAAAATCAGCGATTTTTGCCTGCCTTGAGCGCGGCCAAGGCGCTCTCGAGCTCGTGACTTCGGTGCGAGCGCGAAGAAGCGATACACGCGCCCTCGGCGTGGCCTGGCTGCTTACCACCGAGCGGCGAAAACGCCATCGGCTGCGACGTAAGCCCGCGCTTCCCGGCCCCGACGACGCTGGCGAAGGTCACACCCTGCGCAGGCGCCTGGATCACGGCGGCAGTGGGTCGCTCGCCGTCGAGCAGGCCAATCGCTGACCACTGGGCACTCGCCGCCGTTGCCAGACACGAACTCACGCGTACCATCGACCGGGTCGACGAGAACACGCGCTCAGGCTCGGTACTCCTGGCGAAGTACGAGGGTCGCTTTCCTCGGCGACGATCAGCACCGGGAATTCCAGCCAGTTCGCTGCAGATCAGTTCATTGGCAAGCGTATCCGCGGTGGTGACGGGATCGCTCGGACTCTTGTAGTCGACCTCGAAGCTCGTTGCGTATACCGACATGACGAGCTCCGACGCGCGCGCGACGATTTCGGTCATGACGTCGATGACGGAGCGACTCACGACCCGATGCCCACGTTGAACAGGCGCCGCTCGAGCTGCGCCAGAGCTCTGCCGGCAGGTAAGGCGGTTCACTTACCGCAACTGCGCCAGCTGGTCGAGCTGAGCGCCGCGCCGCGGGCGAGCACGGCGCAGCTGACGAAGGCTCGCTCGCCAGGACGTAACGCAACGCCACCGCGCGGGCTGGTGACCGCGCCGGTCACGCGCTCGGTCTGGGGGCGTTGAGCTGGAGTCCTCGGCGGCGGAGCTCGTCAGATTGCCCAACGCTCGGCGCGATGATCACCATTTGCGGGGCTTCCCTTGCTGGCGGGCCACATCCCGCAGAGTAAGCCGTAAGCGAGGACTGATGATCGGGCCAGGATAGCACGCCCTTGCTCTTCACCTCGGTTGCGATGGCCTTGAGCTCGCTGCTGTGAAACGCATTGTAGAGCGATTCAGTACCGGAGTATCTCTGTAGCGCGGCGCGCGCGGCTGCTTCGTCGCGACGCTGACGCCATAGCTCGCCGTCCGCCGCGCTCGGCGACGCGCGACTCGTGCAGGCTTCACTGCGTTTCGAGGTACGCGGCGTGGGTTGTGGGCAACACCACGTCGATCGCGTCGCGCTTCAGCCGCTCGCGCGAGCGCTCGACGCTGTCCTTGACGTAGGTGGGGGTCGAAGCGTTTCCGGGGCGGCGTGGCGCCGAGGTCCGTCCCCACCTTCGTCACGATCACGGCTTTGGCCGGCAAGCGCAGGCCGAGCGTTTTTCCATCGCCCCCTTGCCGTAGCTGTCGCCGGTTTCGAACAGCGTGATGCCGACCGCCAGCGCGCGCTCTATCGCTGCATCTGGTCGTTTCGGCAACCGGGCCGTAGGCGTCTCCCGAAAGACCCCGGAATTGCCAGGCGCAAGCTCGCTGACTTCCAGGCAGTCTTGCCCAGCGGAGCGTCGGCGCATGCTGGCCGTATATGGCGAAACCTCGATGCTCGCCCGACTCAAGGCCGCGAAAGGACCAGCGGTGGAGCGCCGTGAACGTCTGGCCCGCCGCTGAAATCTCGATCTGCTGGCGGCCCGCGCGCTGCTGGGCGACACCGGCAGCGGCGCATACTCGCGGAATTCTCCGGGAGTCGGTAGCCACTCGCGATGATCTGGCGCCGGCTCTCAGCTGCGCGCCAGGCTTGGCGTTTCGACTTCCAACCGCGCGACCAGGAGTCCCGTAGCAAGGCGCGGCAAACGCTCGCGGCTTCGCCCACGTCGCGCTCCGTCCGCGTGCCCTTCGTACGCGACGACGCGACGTTTTCGGCCTGCGTGGCCGGTAACGCCTCGTAGTCGTGCTCGGACGACTCGCTTTCGAGGTCCGCCCGTCCACATATCGAGCAGCGCGTGACCCGCGACATCGTTCAGCAGCGGCCGCTTTCACGAGCCCAGCGCCGACCAATCGGCACGGCTCGCGACCATGCTTTCACCCCCGAGGATGGTGGCACCGGGCACGCGCCTCTCGCTCAGCCATTCGCCTGAGTAGCGGCAGCGCAAGCCACTCAGGGGTAGACAATCAGATGAGTGGGGAGCCTTTGCGTTCAGGCGCTCGTAATGCTCGAGCGCGAGCCGGCGCCTGAAACCCAGCGTAGCGTGCCTCCCGTCTTCGTCGTGAGCCCCACCACGTCAATACGCGCCGCTCGGAAAAATAGGCGATAGCCCGGTGTCGTTGACGCCGATCAGCGCGTCGCGGGGTAGGGCCTCGGCTGCCCAGCGGCCAAAGCGACTTGCTGCTTGCGGATGGCATGCGCTTTCGGCAACGTCGTCAGCGAACGCAGCAAATGGCCGGCAGGCGCCCGCACTGGCGCGCCCCGGCCAAGCGAGCGTGTCGCGGCCGGGCGGCGATCGATCCAGAGCACGAGCGCCCGCCGTCGTACGGCCGCGTGCTGCCGACGAACCAGGCCGCCGCGAACGGCCACAGGTAGCGCAGCCGATTCCGACAAGCTGTCGTAGCTCGTCGGCGGACGAGCGTGCCGAGCGCCACGGCCGCCAGCAAGCAGCGCTCGCGCGGCGCTGCGCCCTCGTCGCAGCATCCGGCGACCAGCAGCGCCGGTACGCAGGCCGCGCGAAATCCAGCGGATGCCCGAGGGGCAGGAACGACGGCGCTCCCAGATCCGCCCGGCCTCAGCGGCGGTCTCGAACAGCAGGCGCGACGTTGTACGCGCCGCTGCTCGTAGCAGCGACGCCGCCGCTTCTGGTAGGGGCTCAGCGGCAGCCGGTGCACCCTGCGCCGCGGTCGTGCCGCCGCCTGCCCGGTGAACGGCAGATTCACGAGGCCCGGCAGGCCTGATGCCGACCAGCGCCGGCAGCGAGCCGCGCCAGGCGCGCGCCCCGAAACTGGCGCCGCAGCACGGGCCAGCACACCCGCGATCGAGCAGCGTGCGCCAGCGCGCGCCCTTCGGGGCGCATCGCCGGCGCGCAGCCGACGCCCAGGCCACGAGGCTCGATCGGCGGCAGGCGCAGCCGCGCCTGCGCGGCCGCTTCGGCCCCATCAGCCGCTCGCCGCGCCGAGCGCATCAGTAACCAGGCCAGCGGCACCGCTTCCATCCCCGCTCGGCTGCGAACCAGACGTGCCCGCCGAAGGTCGAGCACCATGCCGCCCGCCGCCAGCGCCGCACGGCCGGCTGAGTGAGCTGTCGCCGCACGCCGGGGTTACGTCGCGCCAGAGCAGACCGAGCGCCGTGCAGGCCATTGCAACCACGCCGCCCAGAGCAGGTTACTCACGCACGCGGCAGGCCCAGGGCGTACGGCACGGCCAGCATGCAGCAGGCCAGGCGAGCAGGCTGCGTCGCGCCCGGCGCCGGCAGGCCGCTCCGACCGTGTACTCGAGCGGGCGCGCGTTCAGCGAAGCGCCGCGCGTACTGAAAGTGAATGGACGCGTGTCGTCGAGCGGCGCCGCCGGCTCTCCACCGGTCGCCAGCGGGATGCGGCGCACGCGACCAGCATGGCCAGCGGCCCCGTGACGAGCGACGAGCAGGGCCGTGACGCTCGGCCCCTGCCGGGCGCGAGCGCGTCAGGCCGTGTCCCGTCTACATCGCCCGCGACCGCGATCCGCCGGAGCCGCTCCCGCCGTCCCAAGTTCGCCCGTACGCCGATTGCGCCGCCCGCTCTGCCCGAGGGGCGACCCGATCGATCCGCGCGAAGTGGTCGGCGGCGGAGCAGCAGCCCATCGAGCTCGAGATCCCGGGCCGGGCCGGGCGGCGGCGCTGCTTGTTCGAAGCGCCTCAGGCGTCGGCCCGGGCATCAGGATCGGTGGGCCTCGAGATTCAAGCCGCAAGTGGGCCAGCATCGTCGACGAGCCGGCTGCGCGTCGCGGGGCTTTCAGTGAGCGCGGCGCGCGTGTTCGCCGAGGACGCGCGCGACGCCGCGCGCCGCTTCGTTCCCGGCGCGGTTCAGCGTGGCTGCGCGTTCGCTTCCCGGACCCGTGGTGGAAGAAGAAGCGGCAGAATGAACGGCTCGTCCTCGGCCTCGCCCCTGCTGCAGCGGCTGGCATAGTCGTCCCGTGCCCGGCGGGCAGCTGTTCGTGCAGACCGACGTCGAGGCAAGGGCCAGGGCCTACGAGGAAGCTCTTGAGCGGGAGCGCTGATTTCAAGGCGCACGGCGAAAGCGCTCGAGTGGACGAAAACCCCTTTTGTGCGCGAAGCCCACGCGAGCATCGCGCGCCATCGCCGACGGACTGCCGATTTATCGATTGTATTTCCGGGTTCGTGGGCCGTTGCCGCTCGGACGGCTCTTGACCCCTCGACCCCTGGCCTCCCTACGCGAGCTACGATGAAGGGCTTTATTGCTGATGCTTTTCGTGCTGCTGGTTTTTCGGCCTGCTCGACCTATCGCGAGGACAGATCGCGGACAGCGCCTCTACGAGGAGGGCAGTACGAGCATGCGCTCGCGATCTGGCGGGTGAAAGGCTCGAGCACCGACGTCGACTCGCTCAGCCTCAACGACCAAGCCCGCTAGCGCCTAACTTGCGCGGCATTTGCACCGACTACCGCCTGCGCTTCCGTCGCGGACTGCGCGCACCATTGAAGCTCCGGCCCGGCCGCGGCCATCGAGCAGGAGCATTCGCGGCGGCCTCAGGCGTCGGAGCGGAAGCGAGCGCCTCAAGGTGACGCTCGAGGACCTCAACCACGACGTTTACGGCGGCGCCGAGAGCTATCCAAAGAGTGGCGAGTCGAGCGTCACCGAGCACACAACCGAAGCGCCGAGCGACGCGCCGCGTGAAACTCAACCGAGCCGCCGCTACCAGGCGCAGCCCTGAACAAAGAGAATTCGGGAAGACGGCTGAGAAGCTTGGCTTCGTCCGCCTTCCGATGCAGTAACCACGAGACTAAGTCACTCTCGCTGCAGCGACGCGATCCGATCCTTGGCGCGCAGCTTCTCTTTTTTGAGGTCGATCATCTGCTGCTGTTCCAGGTAGGTAAGCCCTGCGCTCGAGACGCGGACTTCGACATCGAGCTTCCGGTGGTGCTGTTGCAGCTCCGCAAGGCGTTCTTCAGCCATTGCCTTCGTCATCCCTTCTGTCCTCCTCGACACCGGCGTACGACAGCACCGGCTGCTTGCCGCTGACGTTCCCCGTAGAACGGCTTCATTACCAAGCGAGTTTGCTCCGCTCACCACCGGCGTCAATGCTCTATGACAGCAACTGGCGAGGCACGAATGCGCAAAGCAAATTCGAGGCCGAGGTCGGGCTGGCGCGCGCACGCCGCGGCGTCGGGTTTTTCAGGAAGGAAATGTTTCTGGAGGCTTTATTGTTCAACCGCAGCCAGGCGGCGTTGTAGGCCGCGGCACCGATCGGTGCGAGCTCACACAGTGACCGGAAGTACTTCTATTTTTCGAACCCCCGACGGCACTCTCCGCGGCTGCGCTGCGGTGATCCACCAACATTGTCCGCCCGATTCGCCCGCGGCTCGCGCGTGTGTTGCTGATCGCCTCGCTGCTCGGGGCCTGCTCCGGCGAGCGACGCTCGCGTGCTGCCGCCGGCGGGCTCAGCGCGAAGCGCGGGTACTGGGCTTCCCCGGCAGCTCGTCACTCCGCGGGACACGAGCAGCGTCAGCGAACGCGGAAGTGGCGAGCAGCGAGAACCGCAACCCGGCGACCTGCGCGGGGCAACGGCCGCGCCTCGATCAGCGCGTATCGAAGCTCGAGCGGACGGGCCACGGGCGCTCGATGCGCTGCTCGCGCGGCGGAGGCCTGGGACTTGCTCAAGGAGGGGAACGAGCAAGCTCTGCGGCGCTATGAGCAAGTGGCGCGTCGCTTCCCCAGCCACGAGTCGGGTGTGGCGCTGGTTCGAGCAGGCTCGAGCTGCTTGATTACCTGGAGCAATGGCAGCGGGCGGGCGACCTTGCGGATCTGTTCCTTTCACGGCGCGAGGAGGCAGCCCAGCCTTCGAGAGGCCATCGTGGCCGACAGCGCCAAGGCATTAGCGCTCATTTTCAGGGCGTGCGACGACGTCGGGCGAACAAGTACGTCGAGCGTGGTCGCGCGACGCTTTGGTCGAAGCGCACGGCCTGGATCTGGCCGGTAAGCTGCGCGACTTAGCTCAGCTCTATTTTGCGCTTGGCGGTACGACGCCTGCGAGCCAGGCGCGAAAAAGCTCGCTCGGCACCGGCGAATTTTTCGAAGCGCTAGAGCGACGTTGCCAGTTCATTCTCGACGCCAGAGCGCCTACTCGGATGCGATGCGGGCCTATGATTCGCACTGGTCTGCCATGGCTGGGTATCGCGTGGGTGAGGCTCTATCAGCGGCTGCACGAGGATTGATGCGAATCGAGCCACCCAAAGCCGCTGATACCCCCAGGCGGCGCCAGCTGTTCCAGTGCGATGAGGCTTCGCTACGCTTTGTACTGCTGACCAAGGCCGGGATGATGGAACACGCTTTCGATGGCAAAGCGAACCGAGAAAACTCGGTATGGGTCGGCCGCGCCGAGCAGGCTCGCAAGGGACATCGACAGGGCAAGCTCAGGCAGAGCAGACGGCCCTGCGTCCTTTTCTGCCCTTCCGTCGCGAAAGAGCTTCAGGCGGCGCTCGATCGGCTCGCGGGCAGGCCCCTGTGAGGGCCCCTCAGGCGCTTTTAGGCGAAGGCTCAGGACTATGGAGCAAGGGCTTGAAACTAAAAGGTGTTTGACTACTCTGCTCCTGGAGCTGAAGATTGAGCACGGGTCCTCAGGTCGGTATGAATTATGCCCGACAGCCCCTAAGAGCTGGCGCTACCAGAGCGCAGTTCTCGTCGGTCCCCACCCAGCCTCCTGAGCCAAGACCAGGGGCCAGGTGGGAGTGCCCCCAATTTTGCCGGGTCGAACCCGTCTCTGCCGAAAGCGCAGCTCCTCCGAAGACTCCCTGATGCTTCATCACCAGGGCTTTCACCGAGTGTCTCCTTGTGCCGCCTGACGCGGGTTTGCTCGAGGAGTTCGCCCGGCTGGCGTAGCTCAACTGGTGAAGCACCTGTTTTGCTTAAGCAGGTGGTTGAGGGGGTTCCGAGTCCCCTCGCCAGCTCTGTTCGGCGAGGCCTTGGCGAGTCGTCTGGAGGGTTGCCCCGAGCGGCCAAAGGGAGCAGGCTGTAAACCTGCCGGCTTACGCCTACGTTGGTTCGAATCAACACCTCACCCGTCCGTACTTCGACGTACGCTCCGCGGGTAGCTCAGTTGGTAGGCGTCAGCCTTCCAGAAGCTGAACGTCGTGGAGTTCGAATCCCATCTCCCGCTCTGCTGCACGGTCTTCAGGGGCACGGCCCCGCACCCCGCTCGACTGGGGCGGCCGCCGAGAGATCCCTGGCCGTCACGCCTGATTCCCGCTAAGCTCTCCGCCCTCAGAAAAATTACAGGACGCGCCAGCCGGCCATAGCTCGCCCACCTAGCTCAGTTGGTAGAGCACGTCCTTGGTAAGGACGAGGTCACCGGTTCAAACCTGGTGGTGGGCTCGACGCACAACCGATCAGCACAGCATCTGAAGCGAAGTAGAGCCCGGAAGGTAGTCATGGCCAAGGAGAAGTTCATTCGTTCAAGCCGCACGTGAACGTGGGAACGATCGGACACATCGACCACGGCAAGACGACGCTGACGGCGGCGCTGGTGAAGGTGCAGTCGAAGAAGAACCTGGCGAAAGAGATCAAGTACGCGGACATCGCGCAAGGGCGGGATCGTGCGCGACGAGACGAAGACGGTGACGATCGCCGGTGAGCCACGTGGAGTACGAGACGGAGAAGCGTCACTACGCGCACGTCGATTGCCCGGGGCACGCCGACTACATCAAGAACATGATCACGGGAGCGGCGCAGATGGACGGCGCGATCCTGGTGGTGAGCGCGCTCGACAGCGTGATGCCGCAGACGCGCGAGCACGTGCTTCTGGCGCGTCAGGTGGGTCTGAACCACATCGTGGTGTTCTTGAACAAGTGCGACGCGGTGGAAGATCCGGAGATGCTCGAGCTCGTGGAGATGGAAGTGCGCGAGCTCTCTCAGCAAGTACCAGTTCAAGGGCGACGACGCGAAGGTGATCGTGGCGCGGCGCTGCCGGCGCTGAACGGCGACGCGAAGTGGGAAGAGAACGATCGGCGAGCTTCTCGACGACGCTCGACGCGGAGATCCCGGAGCCGGTGCGCGAGGTGGACAAGCCGTTCTTGATGGCGGTCGAGGACGTGTTCTCGATCAAGGGCCGCGGCACGGTGGCGACGGGCCGCATCGAGCGCGGCAAGGTCCACGTCAACGACGAGGTCGAGATCATCGGCTTCGACAAGCCGTCAGAAGACGGTGGTGACGGGCGTCGAGATGTTCCGGAAGGAGCTCGGACGAGGGGCAGGCCGGGCGACAACGTGGGCTGCCTGCTGCGCGGCATCGAGAAAGAAGGGCATCGAGCGCGGGCAGGTGCTGGCCAAGCCGGGCAGCATTCACCCGCACAAGAAGTTCATGGGCGAGGTGTACATCCTGAAGAAGGAAGAGGGCGGCCGGCACACGCCGTTTTTCACCAACTACCGGCCGCAGTTCTACATCCGGACGACGGACGTGACCGGGAGCGTGAAGCTGCCGGAAGGAGTGCAAGATGGTGATGCCGGGCGACAACATCACGATGGAGATCGAGCTCATCACGAGCGTCGCCCTCGAAGAGCAGATGCGCTTCGCCATCCGCGAGGGCGGCAAGACCGTCGGCGCCGGCGTCGTTACGAGAGTCATCGAGTGACCGTGGCAGCGCATCGGCAGCGCACCGGTGCTCGGCGGCGTCCGCCGAATCGCCGCATCTCAGTCGCTCGCCTGTAGCGAGCTGCGGAACCGAAACTTACAAGACGAGAAGACGGCCCGTGGACGGATCGACGCTCGCTGAAATTCCAGAAATACTGCACACTGCAAACGACACACGGACGCACATCGAAGGCAAAGTAGGTCCGCCCGAGGTACGCGGCGGTTACCGCTAACAGGCGACCGGCTCTACGGGCGTAGCTCAGTTGGTAGAGCAGCGGATTCCAAATCCGCGGGCCGGAGAGTTCGAGTCTCTCCGCCCCTGCTACGACGTGAACGAAGAAGTCAGCGCAATGGCGAGCGACGAGCGAGACAAGAGACGACAGCACGGTCAGCGAAGGCCGACCGACGAACGTCTTGCTGGCCGAGAGCTGCCATCGTCGACGGCTCGGCCGGCGCAGAACCAGCCGGCGGACGAGGGCGAGACAGCCACTGGGCCGCTCGGCGCGCGCTCGCTACGTCCACGCTGCCTTCTTCTGCCGCAGGAATCATCGGCTGGCCTACGTCTCTGCACAAGGTCGTTCGTCATGGCCTGGGGCGCAGCTCGCGGACTGGCCGGCTGCCGTGCGCGCGGTGCCCCAGCTCGTTCAATACGACGGAGGACCAGCGTGACGAGCGTCGCCTTCGATCGCCGGCGCAGTGATCAGGCACCGTCGCCGTGATCCAGATCTACCGGCGAGGAAGGCATTCGCACGCTGGGCCGACGAGGTCGCCGACGGAGCTCTCACGCGTCACCTGGCCGACGCGCGAGACGGTGATGAACGGCACGCTCGTCGTGGTGGTCGCGAGCGTGATCGCCACCGTCTACGTCACGATCCTCGACCGTTTCTGGAGTTTTCTCACCACCCTGGTGTACGGCGCATGACCGAAGAACTGCAGACCGAAGAGCTTCAGGAAGAAGTCAAGCCGCCCGTGCCGCTTCGAAGCAAGAAGTGGTACGTCGTGACCACCTACTCCGGCTACGAGAGCAAGGTGAAGTCCGCGCTTCAGGAGCGGATCCGCCAGCACAAGATGGAGGAGCGGTTCGGCGAGATCCTGATTCCCTCGGAAACCATCACCGACACGACGCGCGACGGAAAGCAGCGCGTCAAGACCAAGACGAGCTTCCCCGGCTACGTGTTCGTCGAGATGGAGATGAGCGAGCACGCCTGGCATCTCGTCAAGGACACGCCGAAGGTGACCGGATTCATCGGCAACCAGCGCCCGCAAGAAGTGAAGAGCCCGCACATCGAGGACCTTCGTAAGGGCATCGTCGAGGGCGCCGTCAAGCCGAAGCCGCGCCACCAGTTCCAAGAGGGCGACGAGGTGCAGCGTGGTCGTCGGCGCGTTCGCGAACTTCTCGGGCACCGTTCAAGAGGTCAAGCCCGACAAGCAGAAGCTCAAGGTGATGGTCAGCATCTTCGGCCGGCCGACTCCGGTCGAGCTCGACTTTCTCCACGTGGAGAAACGCTAGGTACGCCATGGCCGCCGCAAGAAGAAGATCTCCGCCTACATCAAGCTGCAGCTCCCCGCCGGCAAGGCCAATCCGTCGCCGCCGGTCGGCCCCGCGCTCGGTCAGCACGGCGTCAACATCATGCAGTTCTGCAAGGACTTCAACGCGCGCAGCGCGCCCGCTCGGCGAGACGATCCTACCGGTCGTGATCACCGTCTACATGCCGATCGCTCGTACTCGTTCGTGATGAAGTCGCCGCCCGCGAGCGTGCCTCATCAAGAAGGCGTGCGGGCTCGCCGAGCTCGAAGAAGCCAGGCTCCGGCTCGAAGGAGCCGAACAAGATCAAGGTCGGCAAGCTCACGCTGGGACCAGGTTCGCGCGATCGCCGAAGAGAGAAGATCAAGCGACATGAACACGACGGACCTCGAAGCCGCCTCGCGCAGCATCGCTGGCACCGCGCGCAGCATGGGGGTCGACGTCGCGAGTGAACAGGCACTGGAGCGGCGGCGGCGCCTCGCGTTTTCCGACCGCATCCCAGGAGTCGAAAGACGCTAGAACGATGGCAACGAAACGTCAGCGAAAAACATGACCGCAGGCGCTGGTCAAGGTCGACCGCGGCAAGCGCTACACCGTCGAGGCGCGGTCGGGCTCTTGAAGGGCTCCGTCGTTCGCCAAGTTCGACGAAGCGTGGACGTCGCGGTTGCGTCTCGGCGTGAACCCGAAGCACGCCGATCAGATGGTGCGCGGCGCGATCGTGCTGCCGCACGGCACCGGCAAGACCATGCGAGGTGCTCGTCTTCGCGCGCGGCGAGAAGAGCAAGAAGCGCACAGGAAGCCGGCGCCGATCATCGCCAGGTGGTGACGAGCTCGTGCAGAAGGTGTCCGAAGGCTTCATGGACTTCGATCGCGTGATCGCCACGCCGGACATGATGGGCGCCGTCGGCAAGCTCGGTCGCGTGCTCGGTCCGCGCGGCCTGATGCCGAACCCGAAGGTCGGCACCGTCACCTTCGACGTGAAGACGGCCGTGCGCGGGACGCCAAGGCCGGCAAGGTCGAGTACCGCGTCGACAAGGCGGGCATCGTTCACTGCCGCGTCGGCCGAAAGTCGTTCGACCACAAGCAGCTCACCGAGAACGCGACGGCGCTCCTGAACGAGCTCGTGGCGAAGAAGCCGCCCACGGCCAAGGGCATCTACCTGCGCAGCATCACGCTCACGAGCACGATGGGCGTGGGCATCCGCATCGAGCCCTCGACCGTCGTTGCCGAAAGCGAGGAGGACAACTGATGAACCGCACCGAAAAAGCCGCAGCGGTGAGCAGCATCCGCGACGCGCTTCGAGCCGCATGACGTCGGCCGTCTTTCTTGGATCCGACGGGCATGACGGTCGAGGAAGTGACGAAGCTCCGCGACACCTTCCGCGACGAAGGGCGTCCAGTACCAGCGTCGTCAAGAACACCCTGCGTGCAGAAGGCGACTCGCCGACCAGCCGTACGCGAAGCAAGCTCGATGCGTCGCTGCGCGGCATGACGGGCATCGCCTGGAGCTTCGAGGAGCCGAGCGCGGCCGCGAGGATCCTGAGAGACGTCGTCGAAGGACAACGAGAAGCTCAAGATCAAGGCCGGCCTTCTCGACGGCGAGGTCCTCGACGCCAAGGCGGTTCGAGAATCAGCTCGCGGCCTTGCCCGGCAAGGACGAGATGCGCGCGATGTTGCTCGCGACGTCTGCATCGCCCCGGCGCAGCGCTTTCGTCGATGCTGCATGAACGCTCCGGCACGCGAATTCGTCGGCGTGCTCGGCGCCAAAGCAGCGCAAAAGATCAGGGTGGCTGAGCGCCAGAACGCCGCGGCTCATCAAAGAAAGAACTTCCTCGTAGCGGACACGCTCAGGAGACTTTGAATCATGGCTGAAATCAGTCGTGAACAGGTTGTCGATTTCCCTTTCCCAAATGCCCGTCATTCAGATCGGCCGAGCTCGTCAAAGAGCTCGAGACCAAGTGGGGCGTGAGCGCGGCGCCGGTCGCCGTGGCGGCCGTTGGCGGCGGTGCTGCCGGCGGCGCGGCGCCTGCGGCCGAGGAGAAGACGGAGTTCACCGTCGTTCTCGCCGACGGCGGCGCGAACAAGATCAACGTGATCAAGGCGGTGCGTGAGATCACGGCCCTCGGCTTGAAGGAAGCCAAGGATCTCGTCGAAGGCGCGCCGAAGACCGTCAAGGAAGGCGTCGGCAAGGAAGAGGCCGAGGACATCAAGAAGAAGCTCGAAGCCGCCGGCGCCAAGGTGGAGGTCAAGTAGACCTCCTTGCCCAGTCTCATTTTCCGATCACGCGCTGCGCCTGGCTCGAGCGCCGAGTGCGTTTCAGCGACCGTAATCCCGTAGAAGCGCGCGAGCTGGCCCGATGTGCCTGTCCGCCGCGCGACCGTGTTTGGTGCGCGACGACGCCCGATTTCTTCCGGCGTCTGTTGCTGCATCGTCCTGGCAGGCAGTGACCCCGATGGCAGCCAAGGTCCAGTCCAACTTCCGGCACCGCACCAATCTCGGTCGGACCGACTTCGATCGAGGAGATTCCGAATCTCATCGACATCCAGAAGTCGAGCTACGACAAGTTCCTGCAGTCCGACGTCGAGCCCGCGCGACCGGCGCAGGAGATCGGCCTCGAGTCGGTTTTCCGCAGCGTCTTCCCGATCAAGGACTTCGACGGGACGAGCGAGCTCGTCTACGTCTCGTACAACCTCGAGAAGCCGAAGTACGACGTCGACGAGTGCCGCCAGCGCGGCATGACGTACGCCGCGCCGATCAAGGTGACGACCCAGCTCATGGTGTACGACACGCGCGAGGGCGGCGAGCGCATCGTGCGCGACATCAAAGAGCAGGAGGTCTACTTCGGCGAGATCCCGCTGATGACGGAGACCGGCACGTTCATCATCAACGGCACCGAGCGCGTCGTCGTCTCGCAGCTCGCACCGCAGCCCGGGCGTCTTCTTCGACCACGACAAGGGCAAGACGCACTCGAGCGGCAAGCTCCTCTACTCGGCGCGCATCATCCCGTACCGCGGCTCGTGGCTCGACTTCGAGTTCGACCACAAGGACATCATCTACGTGCGCATCGACCGGCGTCGCAAGATGCACGCCACGGTGCTGCTCCGCGCGCTCGGCTACAGCACGCAGGAGCTGCTCAACTACTTCTACTCGACCGAGACCGTCTACATCGAGAAGGGCGGCAAGTTCTCGAAGAGCATCGAGTACGAGCTCCTCGCCGGCCAGCGCGCGACGCGCGACATCAAGATCGGCGCCGAGGTCGTCGTCAAGAAGAACACCAAGTTCACGCGCGCCGCGATCAAGCGCTCGAAGGACGCGAACCTCGACCGCGCTGCCGATCGAGCTGCCCGAGCTCATCGGCAAGGTGAGCGCCGGAGACGTCGTCGACAAGGAGACCGGCGAAGTCCTGCTCGAGTGCAACGAAGAGGTCACCGAGGTCGACGCTCGAGCGCCTGCGCGAGGCGAGCGTCAGCCGAGCTTCAGGGTGCTCTTCATCGACGGCCTGAACGTCGGCCCGTACCTGCGCGACACGCTGATCGCCGACAAGGTGAAGACGACGGAAGACGCGATCATGGAGATCTACCGGCGCCTGCGCCCGGCGATCCGCCGACGCTCGAGACGGCGAAGCAGCTCTTCCACAACCTGTTCTTCAATCCCGAGCGCTACGACCTCTCGGCGGTCGGCCGTCTGAAGCTCAACTACAAGTTCTACCGCGACCTGCCCGAGGAGCAGCGCCGCGCGCTCGACCAGACGGTGCTCACGCCGAAGCGACATCCTCGAGACGGTGCGCCACCTGATCGAGCTCAAGAACGGCCGCGGCTCGGTGGACGACATCGACCACCTCGGCAACCGCCGCGTGCGCGCGCGTCGGCGAGCTGATGGAGAAATCAGTATCGCATCGGCCTCGTGCGCATGGCGCGCGCCATCAAGGAGCGCATGAGCGTGTCGCAGGAGATCGACACGCTCATGCCGCACGATCTCATCAACGCGAAGCCGGTCGGCGCCGTGGTCAAGGAGTACTTCGGCTCGAGCGCAGCTCTCGCAGTTCATGGACCAGACGAACCCGCTCAGCGAGGTGACGCACAAGCGCCGCCTCTCGGCGCTCGGGCCCGGCGGCCTCACGCGCGAGCGCGCCGGGCTTCGAGGTGCGCGACGTGCACGCCACGCACTACGGCCGCATCTGCCCGATCGAGACGCCGGAAGGTCCGAACATCGGCCTCATCGCGTCGCTCTCGACGTTCGCGCGCGTCAACGAGTACGGCTTCGTCGAGACGCCGTACCGCAACGGTCAGCCGAGGGCACGGTCACCGACGAGGTGCAGCTGGTTCAGCGCGCTCGAAGAGGAGGGCAAGTACATCGCGCAGGCGACGCGCCGACATCGACGAAAGGGGCAGCTTCAAGCGAGCACCTGGTGAGCGCCCGCTTCAACGGCGACTTCCGCATGGCCGCGCCGGATCAGATCCAGCTGATGGACGTCGCGCCGAACCAGATGGTGAGCGTGGCCGCCGCGCTCGTGCCGTTCCTCGAGCACGACGACGCGAACCGCGCGCTCATGGGCGCGAACATGCAGCGTCAGGCGGTGCCGCTCGGTGCGCACCGAGGCGCCGCTCGTCGGCACCGGCATGGAACGCCGCGTGGCGATCGACTCCGGCGTGTGCGTCATCGCCAGCGCGCAGGCATCGGTCGAGAGCGTCGACGCCGAGCGCATCGTCGTGCGCGCCACGTCGGGCCAGGGCGACGAGGTGCCGGACATCTACCACCTCACGAAGTACCAGCGCTCGAACCAGAGCACTTGCTACAACCAGAAGCCGATCGTCGCGCCGGGCGAGGTCGTGAAGGCGGGCGACGTGCTCGCCGACGGTCCCGCTGCGACATGGGCGACCTCGCGCTCGGCCAGAACGTGCTCGTCGCGTTCATGCCGTGGCAGGGCTACAACTTCGAGGACTCGATCCTCGGTCAGCGAGCGCATCGTCAAGGACGACGTGTACACCTCGATCCACATCGAGGAGTTCGAGTGCGTCGCCCGCGACACGAAGCTCGGCAAGGAAGAGATCACGAAGGACATCCCGAACGTCGGCGAGGAGGCCCTGAAGGACCTCGACGACGCGGGCGTCGTGCGCATCGGCGCCGAGGTGAAGCCGGGCGACATCCTGGTCGGCAAGATCACGCCGAAGGGCGAGAGCCAGCTCTCCCCGGAAGAGAAGCTCTCGCGCGCGATCTTCGGCGAGAAGGCCGGCGACGTGCGCGACAGCTCGCTCAAGGTGCCGCCGGGCGTCGGCGGCATCGTGATCAACGCTCGCATCTTCTCGCGCAAGGGCACCGAGAAGGACGAAGCGCGCGGGACGATCGAGGATCAGGAGCGCGCGAAGCTCGAGCGCACGCCGCGACGAGGAAACGAAGATCCTCCGCGACTCCGTTCTTCCGCAAGATCCAGCGCGTCCTCGCCGGCAAGACCACGAGCGGCAAGCTGGTCGACGACAAGGGCAAGGTGCTGCTCAACAAGGGCGCCGTGCTCGACCGACGCGGACGCTCGAGGCCGATTCCGCGCAAGTACTGGGGCGAGATCCCGATCGAGACGGGCGCCGATCAGATGCAGCAGCTGCTCGCGCGATCTCGAGACGATGATCCGCGAGCGCGAGGAGCACTTCCAGCGACAAGATCGATCGCCTGAGCCGCGGCGACGAGCTGCCGCCCGGCGTGATCAAGATGGTGAAGGTCTACATCGCCATCAAGAGGAAGCTGCAGGTGGGCGACAAGATGGCCGGTCGCCACGGCAACAAGGGCGTGCGTCAGCCGCATCCTGCCGGAAGAGGACATGCCGTACCTGGAAGACGGTACGCCCGGTCGACATCGTGCTGAACCCGCTCGGCGTGCCGAGCCGCATGAACGTCGGCCAGATCCTCGAGACGCACCTCGGCTGGGGTGCGCGCGAGCTCGGCCGGCAGATCCAGGCGTCACTCGACGAGCAGCTTCGGAGCCGACAAGATCCGCCAGCGCATCATCGACTCGTACGAGAGCGACAAGAGCTTCCGGCAAGCTCGTGAAGAGCATGGCCGACGACGACGTGCATGCGCCTCGCGCCGAAGCTCGGACACGGCTTGTTCTTCGCGTCGCCCGTGTTCGACGGCGCGGCAGAAACCGTGATCAAGAGCATGCTCGAGCTCGCGGGTCAGCTCGACCAGCGGTCAGGCGATCTTGTTCGACGGCCGCACCGGCGAGCCCTTCGAGCAGAGACGTGACGGTGGGCGTCATGTACATGCTCAAGCTCCACCATCTGGTCGACGACAAGATCCACGCTCGCTCGATCGGACCGTACTCGCTCGTCACGCAGCAGCCGCTGGGCGGCAAGGCCCAGTTCGGCGGCCAGCGTCTCGGCGAGATGGAAGTCTGGGCGATGGAAGCCTACGGCGCCGCCTACGCGCTGCAGGAGTTCTTGACGGTCAAGAGCGACGACGTGCAGGGCCGCACCGCGCATGTACGAGTCGATCGTCAAGGGCGACTACGCGCTCGAAGCGGGCCTACCCGAGAGCTTCAACGTGCTCATCAAAGAGCTCCAGTCGTTGTGTCTCAACGTCGAGCTCGTCGGAGACACGGCACAGCTAACGCCGCTGCGGCCGAGGACTGAGCCGGAGGAGACCAACCATGCGTGACATTTTCTCCTTTTTCGAGAAGCCGAAAGATCCGCTTTCTTTCTCCGCGATGCGCATCTCGCTCGCGAGCCCGGAGAAAGATCCGGGAGTGGTCGCACGGCGAGGTGAAGAAGCCGGAGACGATCAACTACCGCACCTTCAAGCCCGAGCGCGACGGCCTGTTCTGCGCGAAGATCTTCGGGCCGGTGAAGGACTACGAGTGCATCTGCGGCAAGTACAAGCGCATGAAGCACCGCGGCATCGTGTGCGAGAAGTGCGGCGTCGAGGTGATTCAGTCGAAGGTGCGCCGCGAGCGCCTGGGCCACATCAGCCTGGCGACGCCCGTCGCGCACATCTGGTTCTTGAAGAGCCTGCCGTCGCGCATCGGCAACATCCTCGACATCACGCTGAAGGACCTCGAAAGGTCCTGTACTGCGAGGCGTACATCGTCATCGACGCGAGGGCGACCGGCGCTCGAGCGCGGCGAGCTCTTCGAGCGAGCGCTACGCGCAGCTGCATCGAAGAGTACGGCGAAGAAGCGTTCGAGGCGGGCATGGGCGGCGAAGCCGTGCTCGAGATGCTCAAGCGCGTCGACGTGCACTCGCTCGCCGAGTCGCTCCGCGCCGACATGATCGCGTCCGACCAGCGAGGCGAAGCGGAAGAAGTACGCCAAGCGCCTGAAGGTCGTCGAGGCCTTCCGCGGTCAGCGGCAACCGTCCGGAGTGGATGATGCTCACGGTGATTCCGGTATTGCCGCCGGATCTCCGTCCGCTCGTTCCGCTCGACGGCGGCCGTTTCGCGACGAGCGATCTCAACGATCTCTACCGCCGCGTCATCAACCGCAACAACCGCTTGAAGCGCCTGCTCGAGCTCAACGCTCCGGAGATCATCATCCGCAACGAGCGGCGCATGCTGCAAGAAGCGGTGGACGCGCTCTTCGACAACGGCCGCCGCGGCAAGACCATCACCGGTCCGAACAAGCGGCCGCTGAAGAGCCTCTCGGACATGCTGAAGGGCAAGCAGGGTCGGTTCCGCCAGAACCTGCTCGGCAAGCGCGTCGACTACTCGGGCCGCTCGGTGATCGTCGTCGGCCCGACGCTCAAGCTCCATCAGTGCGGTCTTGCCGAAGAAGATGGCGCTCGAGCTCTTCAAGCCGTTCATCTACAACAAGCTCGAAGAGCGCGGCTACGTCAACACCATCAAGAGCGCGAAGAAGATGGTGGAGAAGGAGCGTCCCGAGGTGTGGGACATCCTCGACGAGGTGATCAGCGAGCACCCGGTGCTGCTGAACCGCGCCCCGACGCTGCATCGTCTCGGCATCCAGGCGTTCGAGCCGGTGCTGATCGAGGGCAAGGCCATCCAGCTCCACCCGCTCGTCTGCGTCGCGTTCAACGCCGACTTCGACGGCGATCAGATGGCCGTGCACGTGCCGCTCTCGATCGAGGCGCAGATGGAAGCGCGCGTGCTCATGATGAGCACGAACAACATCCTCTCGCCCGCGAGCGGCACGTCCGATCATCAACCCGACGCAGGACATCGTGCTCGGGCTCTACTACGCGACGCGCATGCGCCGCTTCGCGCAGGTTCGTACCGCGAGAACAGCCTCACCTACGACGAAGAAGTCGAAGGAGCTCGAGGGCTACCTGCGCGGCGTCTTCGCGTCGCCGGACGAGGTGCGCATGGCCTACGACAACGGCGTCGTGGACCTCCACGCCGGCGTCAAGGTGCGCATCAAGGACATCGACGACGACGGCAACGACCTCGAGCACATGCGTCGCCGACGACGGTCGGCCGCGTGCTCATCAGCGACGTACTTGCCGCCGGACGTGCCGTTCGACGACGTGCAACAAGGTGCTGAACAAGAAGGCGCTCAGCCAGCTCATCGACGTCTGCTACCGCAAGCACAAGAACAAGGAGACGGTGCTGCTCGCCGACCGGCTGCGCACGCTCGGCTTCCAGCTTCGCGACGGCGGCGGGCGTCTCGGTCTGCATGGATGACATGGTCATCCCCGACAAGAAGAAGGCGCTCGTCGATCGCCGCGCAGGAGGAGCTCGAAGCGCGTCGTCGATCAGTATCAGGAAGGCCTCATCACCGACGGCGAGCGCTACAACAAGGTCGTCGACATCTGGGCCGGCGTCGCCGATCGCGTCGCCGAAGAGATGATGGCGGGCATCAGCAAGGAGACGGTCGACGGATCCCGAGACCGGTCAAGTCGGCCGAGGAATCGAGCTTCAACCCGATCTACATCATGGCCGACTCGGGCGCGCGAGGTTCGCCGCAGCAGATGCGCCAGCTCGCCGCCATGCGCGGCCTCATGGCCAAGCCCTCCGGCGAAATCATCGAGACGCCGATCACCGCGAACTTCCGCGAGGGCTCTGAGCGTGCTCCAGTACTTCATCTCGACGCACGGCGCGCGCAAGGGTCTCGCCGACACGGCGCTCAAGACCGCGAACTCCGGCTACCTCACGCGGCGCCTGGTCGACGTGGCGCAGGACTGCGTCGTGTACCGAGCTTCGACTGCGGCACGCTCGACGGCATCCGCGTGACGAAGCTCGAAGAAGCGGGCGAGGTCATCCAGCCGCTCGGCGACCGCATCCTCGGCCGCGTCGTCGCTCGAGGACGTGGTCGATCCGCTGAACGGCGAGGCGCATCGTCGAACGCGAACACCGAGCTCGACGAGGACTCGTGTCAGCCGCGATCGAGGACGCCGGCATCGAGGAGGTCGTCATCCGCTCGGCGCTCACGTGCCAGACGCGGCGCGGCGTCTGCGCCGATGTGCTACGGCCGCGACCTCGCGCGCGGCTACCGCGTCAACATCGGCGAGGCCGTCGGCATCATCGCGGCGCAGTCGATCGGCGAGCCGGGCACGCAGCTCACGATGCGTACGTTCCACATCGGTGGTGCGGCGGCGCGCGGCAAGATCGAGCAGAGCGCGCTCGAGACGCGCACCGAAGGCACCATCCACCTCCGGAACGCCGCAGCTCGTCACGCAAGCGCGACGGCACCGTCGTGATCATGAACCGCCACGGCGAGCTCATCGTGATGGACGACACGGGTCGCGAGCGCGAGCACCACCGTCTCGTCTACGGCGCGGTGCTGAAGGCGGAAGACGGCGCTCGCGTCAAGGCCGGCCAGATCGTCGCGGAGTGGGATCCCTTCGCCTCGCCGATCCTCACCGAGGTCGGCGGCATCCTGCAGTACGCGCGACCTCGTCGAAGGCGTCACGCGTCATCGAGAAGGTCGACGAAGTGACCGGCCTCTCGCGCAAGATCGTGATCGAGTCGCGCGCGGCGGACCTCCGCCCGCGCATCAGCATCATCGACCCCGAGACGGGCGAGCCGGTGAAGATCCCGGGCACGGATCTCGACGCGCGCTACCTGCTCCCGGTCGGCTCGAACATCGTCGCGCGTCGAGGGCGAGCACATCACGCCCGGCGAGGCGATCGCGAAGATCCCGCGCGACACGACCGAAGGTGCAGGACATCACGGGCGGTCTGCCCGCGCGTGGCCGAGCTGTTCGAGGCGACGAAAGCCCAAGGATCACGCGATCATCAGCGAGATCGACGGCGTCGTTTCTTTCGGCAAGGACACGAAGGGCAAGCGCAAGGTCGTCATCACGCCGTACGCGATGGACGGCACGGCGCTCGACCGAGCAGTCGCGCGAGTACCTGATCCCGAAGGGCAAGCACATCCAGGTGCAGCCGGGCGACCACGTGCGCGCCGGCGACCCGCTGCAGGACGGACCGGCGAACCCGCACGACATCTTGCGCGTGAAGGGCGAGAAGGAGCTCGCGGCCTGGCTCGTGAACGAAATCCAGCAGGTCTACCGGCTGCAGGGTGTCGGCATCAACGACAAGCACATCGAGACGATCGTCCGGCAGATGCTCCGGCGCGTGCGCATCACGCGAGGTCGGGCGACACACCTTCCTCATCGACGAGCAGGTCGAGAAGTTCGCGCTGTTCGAGAAGGAGAACGACGCGCGTCATGGAGCGCGGCGGTCAGCCGGCCGTCGCCGAACCGATGCTCCTCGGCATCACCAAGGCCTCGTTGTCCGACCGACTCGCTCCATCTCGGCGGCGTCGTTCCAGGGATCCACGCGCGATGCTGACCGAGAGCCGCGATCATGGGCAAGAAGGACGACCTGCGTGGCTTGAAGGAGAACGTGATCGTCGGACGGTTGATCCCGGCGGGCACCGGCCTTGCGGCTATCACACGGCGCGCAAGAAGGCGAAGTGCTGGCGCGACGCGGAGGCGGCAGCCGCTGCGTTCATGACCGGCGAAGAGCAGGCGGCGGCAGCAGCGGCGCGTATATCGCCAGATCTACCAGGCGCCGCCGCGCCACGAAGGCGCGTAAGATTCCCCAGATATTATCTGCGGGCGCTAAGCGGCGGCGCTTTGTAATGCACTCATTTCGCGCGGACACCGTTTCACGATGACGAGAAATTGCTGGGCACTGTACGACGCTCGTTTGTTCCTGCTGTTGACTGCGGGCGACGACGGGCCGCCTAGGCGCGCCCGCCTCACTTTTTCCCGATGCAAAGGGGCGCGACGCTGGAATCGTCAGCCACCTGGCGCGCGCGAACGCCTTTGCATCAGTATGCTATCGGCCGGCGGGATCCTCGCCCGGACCACGATGTCCTTGATCCGCGCGCGATGTCGCGCAGATACCGGCTCGACGCTTCCTCCGGCGACGTCTTGCACCGCCACGGCGCTCTGGCTTCAGGAACATCGCGATGACCTCGAAGGCGTCACGCCGTGATCGCATGCAGCGCCGTGGGCTGGGCGCATCTTTACGATGCGTCCGGCGGCGTGTCGGCGCGGGCGAGCCACCGACGTAGCTCGAGCTCGAGGAAGTCGGGCATTCCCGCTTCACGGCGTCGTCGGCACCTCGGGAAAGTCCCCTTGCCGCTGCGGCGCCGTGACGGCGAGCGCGCGCAGCTTTTGCCTGACTGTGATAAAGCTGGCTAGTGCGTCCCGGCGCGTTGACGATCGATAGAAATCGGCGTCGCCGCGCAGCAATCCGGTGATCGCGTCGCCCGCGCCCTTGTAAGGAATGACCGCCCGCATCCAGCTTGTTCTGAGCAGCGAAGCGATGCGACGACGAGGCGCGTGCCGCTCCGGCGGCGACGTTGTACTTGCCGGGATTCTTTGCGCAACAGCTCGACGAATTCCCCCCTGCGGGTTCTTCGCCGGCATCTTTTCCGGGTTGACGACGATCAGGTTGCCAGCTATTCGCGCAGCACCGCGACGGGAAGCTGCAGTCGCCAGACCGGATCGAAGCGCCGGGTTCCAGGCACATCGCCGGGTCTACCCGGTCGCCGCGCTCGAGGATTGAAGAGCAGCGTGTAGCCGTCGGGATTCGACTTGGCCACGCTTTCCATGCCGATTATCGCCAGTCGGCGCCTGCCCTGTTCTCGATGACCACCGGTTGTCCCCAGCGCCTTGCTCGGTTGCTCGGCGATGATGCGCGCGAACACGTCGGTGCCGCCACCCGGCGGGAATGGCACCACGCCCTTGATCGACGTGGTCCGGGTATTCGGCGGTGGCGAATCCGGACACGAGAGCCAGGATCATTCCCAGGCCCAGCGCGGTCGATGCGCTCAGTGAGCAATACGTTGCGAATTGCATTCGTTCCGGTTCCGCCATCCGAAAGGCTTTCGCCACAAAGAGGCGCAGAGACGCAGAGGACAACCAGAGCACGTTTCGTCTCAACGCGTCTCCTGTGACGCGCCGTCGACCGGAGTCGTCATCGCAGTTTCCACACCGGCTTGCGCTTCCTGCACGCTTGACCGCCGCGCGCGCCTTTCCGCGCCATCGTCGCTCTCCTAGCGGTCTCCTGGATCCAGTTGGCGCGCGTACGCAATGAGCGGCGCGGGAAAAGCCGCCGTCAACCGATAGAGGCGCACCGCGGCCTGCACCGCGAGCGGCGAGCTCTGGCAGATCATCTCGCGCCAGCTCCTCCGCCGCGCGCCATCAGCCGCTCGCTGCGGCACGACCTTGTTCACGATCGCCGAGCTGCAGGCATTCGCTGCGCGGTCAGCCTGCCGTTGCACAGCGTCAGGTACGCGGCGGTCGTGCGCGGCAGCGCGGCGTACAGGTTCGTGCGGCGAGCCGAGCCGGCCGACCTTGGTGTGCGTGTCGCCGATCCACGCGTCGTCCGCCATCACGCGCAGCTGGCACTGCAGCGCGAGCGAGAGCCGACGCCGACCGCGAAGCCGTTGATGCGCGGCGATCAGCGGCTTCTCGAGGTTGACGTCGCTGCGGCTGGCCGCCGCCGCCCCAGTGGAAGATCGGGCTGTTCGGATCCTCGTGCGGCGTGCGCTTGCCCTTCGGCCTGGTACTGCGCGAGGAACTTGACGTCGCGGCCCGCGCAGAACGCTTCGCCGGTGCCGGTGACGATGCCGACGTAGATGTCGGGATCGAGCGCCGATGTCGCGCCAGCAGGAGCGCAGCTCGACGTACGCATACGAGTGCAGCGCGTTGCGCACCTCCGGCCGGTTGATCGTGACGTAGGCGACGTGCCCCTTCTTCTCGTAGATGCACGTGCTCGAGGTTCTTCGGCATCGGACGCGGGTCGTACGGCGATTCGTAGCGGGGCATGGCGTGCTCCTTCAGTGGGTCGATTGCGTGCGTCACTCGATGCTCGATCAGCAGCAGGCCATCGACGGCGGCCAGCTGCGTCTGTGCCGAGCTTCAGCGGATTGACTTCGAGGCGTGAACCGCTGCCACGGCGCCGTCGCCGCCAGCGACGAGAAGCGCGCGACGAAATCGGCGGCCAGCTGCGCGCTGGCGGTCGGACAGAGGCAGGCAGGCAGGCGGCGCAGCGTCCTCAGGCGCTGCAGCAGGTCGCTGCGCGCCGGCGGCATCGATCGGCGCGCGCGCGAAAACGACGTCGTCGATGACCTCGGTCATGCCGCCGCCGATGCCGCAGCCCGACGATCACGCCGAACTCGCGCGTCGCGCAACGCGGTGACCAGCAGCTCGCGCTCGCCGGCGAACATGTGCTGGATCCAGATGCCGTCGAGCGGCGCGCCGAGCGCGGCGCGCGCGCGCGCGGAACGACCGGTCGGTGCTCGCCACGGCGTCCGGCGTGTCGACGTTCAGCGCAACGAGGCCCGCAGCGGCGCGATGCGTGATCGCCGGCGAGATCGCCTTGATCGCGACGGGAAAGCCGACTTCCTGCGCGGCGCGCGCACGGCTTCGTCGGCGGTCGCGGCGATGCGCCCGCGCGCCACCGGGAAGCCCGGCCGCTTCGAGAATGCGCGCGACGACATGCTCCGAGACGACCGCCCGCTGCGCCCGTCGCGGGCGATGACAATCGCCCCATCGGAACGCCGGTCGGCGCAGCGGGCGACCTGGCGGATCGCGTGGCCGCAGGTCGTCGCGCATGGCGCACGATGTGGCCGACGCGCGCACCGCGCGCGCATGCTCGGTGAACGTGTAGATGCCGCGCGCGGCCAGACTCTTCCGTGATGCCCGCGGGCGGCTGCCTGCCAGGTCAGGCACATCGGCTTGGCGGTTGCGACTGCCGGCGCGGTCGTGCAGATCTCGACCAGCTCGGGCGCGAGGCGGCCGAAGCCCGCCGCGAGAAACAGCCAGCTGTCGAGACCCGGCGCGTCGGCGAGCACTCGCATGCGCCTGCGGCAGCTTCGCGCGATGCTCCGGGCTGCGTCATCATGCCCGGCGTGAGGTCGATCGGGTTGATCGCGCGAGCTCAGCGGGGTGAGCAGCGGCGTGACGCGCTGCTGCGTGTCGCGTCGTCGAGCGGCGGCACGGCGAGGCCCTCGCGGCCGCACTGGTCGGTGCAGATGACGCCGGAGCCGCCGCCGAACGACGACAGCAGCACGCGATCGCCCTGCGGCAGCTGGTCCGGGTCGCAGCGACGCAAGCTGCAGGCATACGTCGAGGCAGCTCCTCCGGTCGAGTAGACGCGGATCGCCGCGAACTCGCGGAAGATCGCGTCGTAGGTGCGGTCGACGCCGGCGAGCCGCCCGGTATGCGCCAGCGCCGCGCGCCCGCTCGCCTCGGTGCGCGCCGCCTTTCAGGATCACCACCGGCTTGTCGCGCCGGCGCGCCTCCGCGAGCGCTTCGACGAAGGCCGCGGGATTCGACAGGCCTTCGGTGTAGACCGCGATGACGCGCGTGTGCCGTCGTCCTGCGCCGAGCGCGCGGATGAAGTCCGGGACGCCGAGCGCCGCTTCGTTGCCGCAGCTGATCGTCACGCGGAAGCCCAGCCCGAACGTCCTGCGCGCGCGCGAATGCGCCATGACGCCGATGCCGCCGCTCTGGCTCACCATCGAGACCGACGCCGGGAGTGAGGCGATCGTGCTCGGCCATCATCGAGCTGAACGATGCGGTCAGCCCCAGTCGCGGTGTTGATGATGCCGATGCAGTTAGGCCCGCACAGCTTGAGGCCGCTGTCTGCGGCAGACCGCCTCCAGCTCGCGCTGGCGCGCGCGGCCTTCCGTCTCCGGCCTCTGCGAAGCCGCCCGCCCATGCCACGGCCGCCGGCACGCCGGCCGTCGACGCAATCCTTCGACGACGCCGACGATCGACGCCCGCGGGCACCGGCCAGGATCGCGAGGTCAGGGCACGGCCGGCAGCTCGCGCAAGCTCGGAAAGCACGGCAGATCCGCCGACGGTCGCGCGGCCAGGATTGATCGGCCACACCGGGTCCGGCGAAAGCGGAATTTCTTCAGGAAGCCGATCGCGACGCCGCCGAGGTTGCCTTCGCGATCGGATGCGCCGATGACCGCCACCGATCGCGCCGCGAGCAGCGGCGACAGCTCGCCAGAACGGAGCGTCAGCTGGCTGGATCTTCGCCTCGTCGATCAGCTTCGACCAGCCTGTCCGTCTCGCTCGCGAGCACGGCGCCGAACTGCTGCGCCGAGCCGGGATCAGGCGTGATGCCTTGCGCCAGCAGCGATTCTCGCAGTCGAAGGATCGTTGACAGCGCGCACGAGCGCGTCGTTGAGCTTGGCGACGATGGGCGCAGGCACGCCCGCGGGCGCGAGCAGTCCCCACGTCGCCGTGACGTCGAACTGCCGGCAGGCCGGCCTCGGTGAACGTCGGCACGTCGGGGAAGATGCGCGGAGCGCGCCTTGCCAGTCTGCGCAGAGCGCGCGGAGCCTTGCCCGGCCTTGATGCAGCGGCACCGCGGCGACGTTGTCGATCGCGAGTTGCGTGTCGCCGGCCGCCACGCCGGTGAGCGCCGGCGCGCTGCCTGGTAGGGCACGTGCATCGCGTTCACGTCGGCGGCGCGCAGGAACAGCTCCATCGCGAGATGCGGCGCGCGTCCCGACGCCGGCGCGACGCGTAGTTGAACTTGTCCCCGGGCTTCGCATCAAGCTTGAGCAGAGCCGTCGAGATCCGTGACGCGGAGGCTTCGGGTTGACGACCAGCACGTAGGACAGCTGTACCCATCGAACCGATGGGCGTGAAGCTCTTGCACCGGATCGTACTTGATCGTCGGATAGAGCTTCTTGCTCGACACCTGCGCGAGCGCGCTGCATCAGCACGATCGTGTAGCCGTCGGCGGGCTGTCGCGACGCGAAGTCGGTGCCGATCGTCCCGCCCGCGCCGCCGTGGTTCTCGACCGACGATCGGCTGGCCGAGGATGTCGGACATCTTCTTCGCGAGAAGGCGTCCCAGAACATCAGTGGCGCCGCCCGGCGGAAACGGCACGACGAGCTTGATGACGCGGTCGGGGAACGTCTGCGCATGCGGCGGTCGGAACGAGACCGCAGATCAACAGCGCCGCCAGCAGCGCCACGAACTTCCGCATTTGCATCATGTCCTTCCTCCATCGCGACATCAAGACTCGAGCCTACGGGCCGGCGCTCGTGTCAATCGGTTTGTTCTCCGGCCCATATGGCGATCGTATCAGTCATGAGCACTGCCGACCAGCCTGGTCCTGCCAGGTCGCGATGGAAACGCGACGCGCTGCACCGCGAGCGCGAAATCGCGCTCCTGCGGCGATCCGCTTCGCCCGCATCATCGCGGCCACTGCATCACGCTCGGTGGCGCTCCAGCCGCGCAACGCGCCAAGACTCGCGACGACCGGCGCCAGGAATTCGAATCCGCGGCCGCTCGTGCGCCCGGGCCATCGGCCGAGATCGCGCGATCCCAAGCTCTCCGGCAGCGCCGCGTCGGCCAGGCGCCGCTGTGCCTGCACGCGCACGACAGCGCACGTTCGCCAACTGGCGCGCCGGCGGCGCGCCACCTGCAGGCAACAACGCTTCGTCGAAAAAATCGTCCGGATCGAAGCCGGGCAGGTCGAGGTACAAATCGCCGGTGGCGAGCGCCTTCAGCGTGCGCACGTCGCTGCGATAACGGCGATCGGACGCCATGCCGCTTGGCTTCGCGCGCGCGCCAGCGTGCGCACGCGCATCTGCTGCCGGCCGGAAGCCAAGCCGGTAGTGGAACCAGAACGCGCCGCTCTGGATGGCTTCCGGCGTTGCCGGCGCCGAACTGATAGGCATTGATGACAAAGCGCCAGCTGCCGCAGAGCGTGCGGAATGCGCGCAGCATCTGCGTCCACAGATACGCCGCCTCGGCGCCGCTGGAACGGATCAGAAGATGTTGATGCCCGTGTTCGCCTGGCGGAACCGGAGTCACACGCTCCATAGCCGATTGGCACGCCGTTGGCGAACAGCGGGTAGCCGGTATTCGTTTCGAGCGTCAATCGCTGGTCGCGCGCTGATGCCGGATAACGGCCAACACCACGCCCTCGCCGAGATCGCACCAGTAGATCGTCGCGGTTCAGATCAGGTCATCGCGTTGACTTCGCGGCAGCGGGCCGCAAGTGCCGCGCGGGCGGCGGCGACCACGCGTTGCGCCTTTGCAGCTTCGATAGCCGCTCAATCGATTCCAGCGGGCGCGCGACGTCCGCGATGACGTCCACCGCCGGTCTGCCGCGTGTGCGTGCGATAACGTGCCCGCACGCGGCCAGCCTGTTGTGCGTCGCCGACCAGCGCGATTCGCGAAGCTTCCATTCCAGCGGAACCTCGGCGTCGTCCCATGCGTCGGCGAGGCGTGACGCCAGCGCAGGCGACGCCGACGCGGCTTCCATCAGCCATTCGAGGTCGGTCCGCGCGTCCGCGCGGCGCGCCAGTCCGAATCCACTCGGCGCGTCGTGAACTCGCCGCTGTCGAACGCTTCGCGTTCGGCGTCGCGCAACAGCAGACCGACGAAGCCATCCAGTCGCGATGGTTCGTCGAAGTTGCGCCAGTCGATTTCCAGATCGCCGCGAGCCGAGCGCGCGAGCCACTGGCGGCGATGAAGGATAGGAAACCGCATTGCCCCGCGTGGTTCGACGCCGCGATGCCCGAATCCTCGGCGGCGCGCCGCTGGCGACGACGAGAGTCTCGCGGAGCCGCACGCCGATCTCTCGGCCGGCATCCTGCCGCGCCAGCGCGCGCGTCGACGAAGCGCCGGGAAAAGCGCACACGAACAGCCAGGTCCTCGTGCAGCGCGTTCACGCTGCGCATGCGTCGCCAGCCGAACGGTGCGAAGCTGCGCGACGAGCACGCGCTTCTCGCGCTCCGCGCTGCGCGCCGAACGTGGCTGCAACGTGCTGCAGTAGCCTGATCGCTGGAGAGGCCTTCGTCGCCGTGGTCCGTTGCAAAGGATGCCCGACTCGTTCCGGGAGCGTCCGACTCCCCTGGCGATTGTTTCCCGAAACGGTCGCCGCCAGCCGTCCGTCCTCGCCCGCGATCCGGCGACGTCCAGGCTACGCTTGGCCGTCCGGGCCGCCGATGTGGTATCTAGGAGCCTGACAGGCCTCAAGCGGATGGCGACATTACCGAGAAGCGGTCCAGAAATTGTCCACTTGCGCCATCACGACGCTGCCGAGGAGATTGCCGTAAGCCCGGCGTGCCGCGGCCGCGGTCGCGGCCTCGTGGCGTTGCCGCTGGTCTCGTTCCTCGGCGCCTGCTCGGACGAGCCGCCTCCCGCGGCTACCAAGGCTACGTCGAAGGCGAATTCGTCAGACGTGGCGTCGCCCATCGCCGGACGTCTCGATCAACTGTCGGTCAAGCGCGCGGCGATGGAAGTCGCCGTCAACGCGTCGCACTACGCGCTCACGAGGGCACTTGATGAACAGGTCCGCGGCGCGACGGCAGGCGCAGGAGCGGGTGAAGGCTTGGCCGGGCGCAGCTTGCGGACCTGAAGCTCGGCCAGCAGCCGCCGGAGCAGGACGTCACGCGCGCACAGCTCGCGCAGGCGACTGGCGGACGAGGCAGAAGAGCGCGACGCAGCTCGCGCGCGACGAAGGCGCAGTTCAGGATCGGCGGGATCGCGCACGCGCGCAACTGGACGACAGCCGCTCGGCGCATGCTGCGCCAGCCTCGCACGCGTCGCGCAGCTGCGCAGCGAACTCGCCGTCGCCGCAGCTGCCGAGCCGCGACGAGCAGATCAAGGCGCCAGGCTGCGCAGGTTGCCGCCGCGCGCGCGCGCTCGAGCAGGCGACCGTGGAAGCTCGATCAGAAGTCGGTGCTGGCCACGCGCGCCGGACGCGTATACTGACACGCTCGTACCGCGAAGGCGAGTGGGTGGCGGCCGGCAGCCCCGTCGTGCAGGATGCTGCCGCCGCACGAACGTGAAGGTGCGCTTCTTCGTTGCCGCGAGACGATCGTCGGCGGACTCGCGACCGGCCGCGCGATGGCGATCCAGTGCGACGGCTGCGGCGCCGATATCGCCGGCGACGCTCACGTACGTGTCGACACGAGGCGGAGTTCACGCCGCCCGTCATCTACAGCAACGAAACGCGCAGCAAGCTCGTGTTCATGGTCGAGGCGCGCCCAGCCGGCGAGCAACGCCACGCGCCTGCACCCCGGCCAGCCGGTCGACGTCCGCGCTGAAATGAACGCACGCCACCGGCGGACGCGGTCGTCGATCGACGTCCAGGACCTCAACAAGCGCTTCGGCGACAAGCACGTCGTCGACGACGTGTCGCTGCGGTGTCGCAGCGCGGCGAGATCTTCGGCTTCCTCGGCCCGAACGGCAGCGGCAAGACCACGTCGATCCGCATGATGTGCGGGCTGCTCACGCCCGACGCGGGCAGCGGCACCTGCCTCGGCTACGACATCCGGCGCGAGTCCGAACGGCGATCAAGCGCAACGTCGGCTACATGACGCAGCGCTTCTCGTTCTGGGAGGACCTGACGATCCGCGAGAACCTCGACTTCATCGCGCGCGTGTACGACGATGCGCGACCGCCGCGCGCGCGTCGACGCAGGCGCTCGACGGACCTCGGGCTCGACCAGCCGCGGCGGACCAGCTTGACCGGCACGCTCTCGGGCGGCTGGAAGCAGCGGCTGGCGCTCGCCGCGTGCATGCTGCACGAGCCGCGAGCTGCTGCTCGCTCGGACGAGCCGACGGCGGGCGTCGATCCGAAGCGCGCGCCGCGAGTTCTGGGACGAGCTGCACCGGCTCGCGCGCGCAGGGCATCTCGGTGCTCGTCAGCACGCACTACATGGACGAGGCCGAGCGCTGCCACAAGCTCGCGTACATCGCTGTACGGCACGTCTGCTCGCGCAGGGCACGGCGGCGCGAAGTGATCGCGGCGCAGGGGCTGACGACGTTCGCGGTCGCAGGGCCACGATCTTGACGGCGCTCGCCGAGCGCCGTTGCGCGCGCATGCCCGGCGTCGAGCAGACCGGTGGCCTTCGGCGAGACGCTTCACGTCACGGGCACGGACGCGCGCCGCGCTCGAGCGCACGCTGCGCGAAGCCGACGCCGGCAGGGCGACTACAACGTCGCGCACGTCGACACCGAGTCTCGAGGACGTCTTCATCCACCTGATGCAAGGTGCGACCGACAACTGGGACGCGGACGAGCAATATGCGCCGGCGGCGCCGTGACCGACGTGATCGCGCCGCGTCGGCCGGTCGTGGTTCTCGCTGCAGCGCTGGTGGGCGATGGTCGGCAAGGAGTTCCTGCAGCTGCGCGCGCGACCGCGTGACCTTCGCGATGATCATCGGCATTCCGATCATCCAGCTGACGCTGTTCGGCTACGCGATCAACACCGACCCGAAGCACATGCCGACGGCGATCGCTCGTCCGCCGACCAGAGCGAGTTCACGCGCTCGTTCGTCGCCGGCGCTGAGGACGACCGGGTACTTCAAGCATCGTCGGCGAGCTGCCCGACGACGAGGCGGCACGCGCCGGCGCTCGCGCAGCGGCGACGTCGCAGTTCGTCGTCGAGCATTCCGGCGGACTTCACGCGCAGGCTGCTGCGCGGCGAGCGGCCCGTCGCTGCTGCATCGAGGCCGGACGCGTCCGACCCGACGGCCACCGGCACCGCGATCGCCGGCGGCCTCGCAGCTCGATCGGCCGTCCGTTGCGCGCAAGGACCTGACCGGCCCGCTCAGCGGCGCTGAACGCGCGCGCCGCCGCCGTTCGACGTGCGGGTCCACCGGCTGCTACAACCCGGAATCGATCACGCAGTACAACATCGTGCCCGGCCTGATGGGCGTGATCCTCACGATGACGCATGGTCATGATGACCGGCCTCGCGATCACCCGCGAGCGCGAGCGCGGCACGATGGAGAACCTGCTCGCGATGCCGCTCGACCCGCTCGAGGTGATGACCGGCAAGATCATGCCCCTACATCGCGATCGGCCTCGTCCAGGCGACGATCATCCTGGTCGCCGCGCGTTACATCTTCAATGTGCCGTTCGTGGGCGGCATCACGCGCGCTGTACGGCGCCTCGCTGCTGTTCATCGCGTGCAACCTCACCGTGGGCATCACGCTGTCGTC
>ERZ1370068.4093-contig-3185_pt1 | contig 35529 bp, 45 predicted proteins | sample MGYA00561227_ERZ1370068 | MGnify/ENA primary metagenome ERZ1370068 (study PRJEB38410, sample SAMEA6850437) | metagenome | study: Metagenomic assessment of the ecological functions of the soil: analysis of the soil microbiota associated with the... | reverse complement strand
TTGTACTTCGTTCAGTTACACGTATTGCTCATCGCCTTCGCCGCGACCTTGTTCACGGCGGTTCTTGGTCAAGTCGATCCACGACCGCCGGATCGGCGAGCGTCGAGGTGTCGCCGAGGTTGCCGGACTCGTCCTCGGCGATCTTGCGCAGGATGCGGCGCATGATCTTGCCCGAGCGCGTCTTCGGCAGGCCGGGCGCGAACTGGATGAGATCGGGCGAGGCGATCGGCCCGATCTCCTTGCGCACCCAGTGCGACCAGCTCCTTGCGCAGCTCCTCGCTCGGCTGCTCGCCCGCCATCAGGCGTGACGTAGGCGTAGATGCCCTGGCCCTTGATGTCGTGCGGATAGCCGACGACCGCGGCCTCCGACGACCTTCGCGATGCGCGACCAGCGCGCTCTCGACCTCGGCGGTGCCGAGGCGGTGGCCGGCGACGTTGATCACGTCGTCGACGCGGCCGGTGATCCAGTAATAGCCGTCCTCGTCGCGGCGGCAGCCGTCGCCGGTGAAGTACTTGCCGGGATAGGTCTTGAAGTAGGTGTCGATGAAGCGCTGGTGGTCGCCATAGACGGTGCGCATCTGGCCGGGCCAGAGTCGGCGATGCACGAGATTGCCGCTGCGGCCGCGCCTTCCAGCACCTTGCCGTCGGCGTCGACGAGCTGCCGGCTGGCACGCCGAAGAACGGCTGCGTCGCCGAGCCGGGCTTGAGCGTCGGTCGCGCCGGGCAGCGGCGTGATCAGGATGCCGCCGGTCTCGGTCTGCCACCAGGTGTCGACGATCGGGCAGCGGCTGTCGCCGACCACGCGGTAGTACCACTCCCAGGCTTCCGGATTGATCGGCTCGCCGACCGATGCCGAGCAGCCGCAGCGACTTGCGCGCGAGGTCTTCTTCACCGGCTCGTCGCCGGCCTGCATCAGCGCGCGGATCGCGGTCGGCGCGGTGTAGAAGATGTTGACCTTGTGCTTGTCGATCACCTCCCAGAAGCGCGACATCGTCGGATAGTTCGGCACGCCCTCGAACATCAGCGTGGTCGCGCCGTTGGCGAGCGGGCCGTAGACGATGTAGCTGTGGCCGGTGACCCAGCCGACGTCGGCGGTGCACCAGTAGATGTCGCCGTCGTGATAGTCGAAGCACGCAGCTGGTGCGTCATCGAGGCGTAGACCGAGGTAGCCGCCGGTGGTGTGCAGCACGCCCTTCGGGCTTGCCGGTCGAGCCCGAGGTGTAGAGGATGAACAGCGGATCCGCCGCGCTCATCTCGACAAAGCGGAGCGCAGTCACGGCCGACGCGTGCGTTCCCGGCGGGTCGTGGTGCAGAGGTCGCGAGCCGGCCTGCATGTTGATGTTCGCCGCCGGTGTGGCGGAGGACGCAGCACCACTTCGAAGCGGGAGGCCGTCTTGGTCCAGCGCACGGCGTGTCGGTGTTGGCCTTGCGCGGCACCTTCTTGCCGCCGCGCAGACCCTCGTCGTGTGGTGATGACCGGGGTCGACTTACCGACTGACGTCGACGCGGCTGGTCGAGTCCGGCGAGCCGCTGAGCCGACACCACACCGAGCGGATGGCGCCGATGCGGGTGCAGGCCGAGGCGATCTCGCCACCGCCGTCTCGGGGATCATCACGGCATGTAGATCGGTGATGCGGTCGCCCTTCTTGACGCCCAGCCCCTTGAGCGACGTTGGCGAAGGTCGCACGACCTCGCGGTGCAGCACCGCGGTAGGACTGACCTTTGCGGCTCTTCGGCGGGGATCGTCGCGCTTCAAAGAGGATCGCGACCTGGTCGCCGCGCTTGGCCAGGTGACGGTCGGTGCAGTCGGTCGAGATTCGCCGAGTCACGATCCTCGAACCACTTGATCGGCCACGTTGCCGGGCCCCGAAGGATGGTGTTCTTCACCTTGGTGAACGGCTTGATCCAGTCGATGCGCCTGGCCTGGTCGCGCCAGTAGCCGTTGGGATCGGAGCGAGCGCTTGTAATCGGCAGCATTTTTTGGCGTGTCGACAAGGCGCGCTTTTTTCCCTCTGCGGGTTACCGGGCGGATCATCTCGGACGCCTGCAGTCCTCCCACATCGGTTCGACCGGCGTGAAACGGAGCCGCCGACCGGGCGTTTTCTGACCGTTTTACGCTTCCAGTGGCGCTACCGGAAGAGCGTCAGCCAAAGTCTCGATCATTCGATGAATTAAAGCCCCCGAAGCCGGGGCGAAGGCAAGCCCCGCCTTGGCCGAGCCGCGGCCCCGGAAACCAGCTTCCATTCGGCACCGGCCACCGGCTGCCGACAGGCGCGGCAGACGGGCGAGCGCCATGGCGGCGAGGTTTTGGCTCGGCCTTGACCGCGCCAGCGTGATGACGACCCAGCGCCTGGGCGCCACCGCCTTCACCTCGACCAGCGTCACTCGGGGTCGCCGACACCGGGCGCTGCTTCGCGGACGACCTCGACGATCCCGACCACCTGCTTCTGTCGCCGGTATGATAGAAAAAGCCCAGTCTTCCATCGCCTTGAGGTTGCACGGGCGATGGGGTTGCGGACGCCGGTCCATTCGGTGCCCTTAGCGCCCGCCTTCACCTGGTCGTTCCACGACCATTCCGATGCGGTCTTAAACAGCCAGTACGGGCGTTTCCGTCTCCTCTTGTCGTTTGCTACCCGGCCTCGTGCTTCGTGGCCGCACGACATCAGGGCCTCGATCGCGAGAAGCATCGACCGTGAGCCGGTCCTCGAGGATCGCAGCGACCGCCTCCACGATCGGCATCTCGACGCCGCGTTTTCGCGCCAGTGCGCGGGCGACCACCACGGTCGCGATCCCCTCGACCAGCGGGGTGCTGGGACTCCGCTCACCCGCGCCCAACAGCGCCAGAAAGGAAAGGAGTTGCGGGATTGCGGGCTGGAGGCATGTGAGGACAGGTCGCCAAGGCCGGACAGGCCCATCAGCGTTTCGGGCCGCGCGCCACGGCGCTTCACCAGACGCGGCGAAGCTCGAACGCCCGCGCCACCAGCCCTGCCGACGCGCTCGCCCGAGCCGGCGGCCGGCAAATGCCGGCGGCGATGGCCAGCACGTTCTTGACGGCGCCGCGGAATCTCGACCCCAACCACGTCGGTCTCTCCGCGTGGGGCGAGCCGGACCGGCGAACGCGCCGACGCGAGGTCAGACGAAGCTTGCCGTTGGCTGTGGCGATAGTGACCGCGGTGGGCATCCGCGGGCGACGTCGATCGCAGAAACTGGGGCCCAGACAACACGGCAGAATAGCGGACGGGCGGTCTCCGCGATCACCTCCGACAGGCGCTTGCCGCTGCCCTGCTCAGTCCCGCGCTCGCGCGGCGATGATCACCGGGTGCCACGCGCAGGCGCGGCGATTGCGCCAATACGGTGCGCAGTGCGCGGGCAGGAACGGCGAGGACACCGCCCCCCTGCGCCAGCGCCGCCCCGACACATCGATTGTTGCCGCAATCCCTCGATCCGGACTCAGGCAGGGATTGGGTTTTCCATCCGCTTTCGGTGATCGCCGCGACAAAATCGAGGCATCCCGCGCGCCGCAAGCGTTACCAGTTGCAGCGCGCGCGGCGGTGAGGCGAGCGCGGTGCCCCATGCGCCTCCGCCGATCACCGTGATGAGTGGTCAGTAGCGCTGGCGATCCCCCAGCAGGCAGAGGCGTCGAGCCTCCTCGAGGTGACCACCGTTCAACACAAGGCCCGGCGCGAGTGCAGCCAGAAGAATTCGAACAAGATGGGCGGCACCCCGGGCTTGGGGACCGCTTTCGTAGTTCTGCCAGGTGGCCGGCCAAATTCGCCCGCCGGGTCGCGTAAAATAGGTACGTCGTGGAGTGTAACGAACCCCACGTTTTCGTCGAACCTGAAGGTACGTCAGAAGCCGAAAACCGCGCATGACGAATCCGGCCGATCTCTCGATGAGTTCGCGGACGCGCCACTCTTCCACCGTCTCGCCGTCTTCGCGACGGTCCCACCCGGCACCTGCACGCCGGCCCCTCCGGGGAAATCCGGCTCACGAAAGACCAACAACCGGTCCCCGACGGTGACGTAGCCACGTAAGCCTGCTTGCGGAAATGCCGCTCGCGCACCGCCGTCACGCCTGCGCCTGCCGCCCTTCGCATTTCCGATGCCCGCGGGAGAGGTCCGACGGCAACGCGGATATGCCAGCGGCGTCAGCCGCATCGACCAGACCGAGGGCGAGCCGCTCACTTGAGCCCAGGCGATCATGCGCACCGTTGACCGCCGCAGAGTCGCGCCGGTGGCGCGACCAGCCGAAGCCGTGCCGGGTCGCCGTCTCGTGGAGGACTGCGTTCAGGGCGCGGTTGCGGCGGCCACGCCGCCGGCCACCACCAGCGCCAGCGCCCCGTGGTCGACCGCGAACACGTCGCGATGGCGTCTTCGGCGCGGTCGGCGACGACATCGGCGACCGCCGCCTGAAACGTGCGCAGAGGTCCGCGACGTCCTGGTCGGACAGGAGGCAGCGCCCTCGACCGCGAGGCGCAGCGCCGTCTTAAGGCCCTTGGCGAAAAAGTCGGCGCCCGGCCCACCCCCGCCATCGGCCGCGGCAAATCAGGCGCAAGGGTCGCCACGCTGCGCCGCCGCCTCGACCGCCGGTCCACTGCGGATAGGGCAGGCCAAGGAGCTTTTGCACGACTTTGTCGAAGGCTTCGCCGAGCGCGTCGTCGATGGTTCGTCCCGAGGAAGCGAATTTGGCAGCCGACGCCCTCGACCGACAGGAACTGGGTGTGGCCACCCGAGACGAGAGGCAGGTAGGGAAGGCAAAGGCCGTCGGTCAGCCGGGCAGTCAGCGCGTGGCCCTCGAGGTGGTTGACCGCCAGCAGCGGCTTCCCGGTCGCCAGCGCCAGCGCTTTCGCCGTGGTCAGCCCGACCACCAGCCCGCCGATCAGCCCGGGTCCGGCAGTGGCGGCGATCGCGTCGACCCGTCCAGCCCGGCAGGCCAGCTTCGCGGAGTGCCGCGGCGATATTGATGCCATCGAGGGCCTCGGCATTGGGCGCGTTTCCGGAACGACGCCGCCAAAGGCAGCATGGTCGGCGACCTGCGACAGGATGACGTCCGACGGGATCTTGCGCGCCTCGGCGTTCCAGCGCTCGACCACCGCCGCGGCGGTCTCATCGCAACGTTCTCGATGCTGGGGACGATCACGCGCCCACTCAGCTTCCACCTTCCGACCGGCCGTAGAGTAAGTGGCCGGACGCCCGGTAACACTGAGGACAATCGCTTTGCAATCCGCCGCTGCCCCCGTTTCGGCCCGAGAAATCCGCATTGGAACTCGCGGCTTTGAAAAGCGCTGGCTCTGGCGCGCAGGCCGGCGAGGAAGCGCGGCGGGTAATCGCTGCCGCGACCGGCACGCCGGAGAAGCGATTGCCATCGATTGCATCCCGTCCGGCGACCGCATCACCGACCGCCCGCTGATCGAGGCGGGCGGCGGGAAACTATTCACCAGGAAATCGACGAGGCGCTGCTCTCGCCGGCGGGAGTCGACGTCGCGGTCCACTCGGCCAAGGACATGCCGACCCGGCTTCCCATTGGCATGGCCATCGCCGCCTGCCGCGCCGATCCGCGCGATGCGTTCATCTCCCCGCTGGCCCGGCGCCTCGCCGACACCTGCACCGCAGGGGGCAGTGCTCGGTACGTCGTCGCTGCGCCGCGCGGCGTTGCGCGCCACGATCGACCGGATCTGACCGTCGTGGATCTCCGCAGCGTCAGTTTACGCCTGCGGCGGCTCGCCGACGACGGCGCCCAGGCGATCGTACTCACGCGCACGCCGGGCTCCCTCCGCCTGGGGCTTGCTCACAAGGTGACCGTGCTGCTCGACGCCGAGGATTGGCTGCCGGCGGTGGGGCGGGGGTGATCGCTGACCGCCGCACCGATGACCGGAAACCCAGGCGATGCTCGCCCGCCATCGACCATTCCCCGCGTCATCGACGGCGCTGGCAGCCGAGCGTGCGTTCCTCGGCGTGCTCGGGCGGGTCACCGCACGCCTATCGGCGGTCATGCGCGGCTCGAGAGGGCGGCCGTCTGTGCTGCGGCATCATCGTCAAGCCCGACGGCAGCGATGCGCGCGCACCATGACTGAGCGGCCCGCCGACCAGGCCGCCCGCATCGGGGCGGACGCCGGTGGCGAACTGGCGTTGCGTGGCGGCTGGTTTCTTCTCGGTCGCCTGAGCCAACGCCGGATGCGCCTCCTGGTGACGCGCGCCCAGAACCGGGCTCGACGACCTGAGCCGGCGCCTTGCGGAATTGGGCCATCAGGTGCTCGTCAGCCACTGATGCGCATCGAATTTACCGCCGAGCCGCGCGGTCAGCGGCCCTGGCTGGGATCGATCCTCACCAGTCGGAACGGACTTCGCGCGCTCGCCTCGTGGGGCATCGGCCGGGAGTGGCGGGCGCGGTCACGCCGTCGGGGCCGCCACCGGGGCAGCCGCGCGCGCGAGGCGGGGTTTTCCGATGTTCGGATGCCGGCGGCGATGCTGTGGCGCGGCCGCGTTCATCGGGCGTCCACGTTCGCCCGCCGTGCATCCTTGCTTTTTATCCGGCGGTGCGCGACCGCTCCACAGACCTGGCAGCGTTGCTCCCCGAGTTCCAGGTGACGATCGTCGAGGCCTATCGCGCCAGGCTGTCGCGGCCCTCGATCCGGCAGCGTAGCCGCGCTCGCCACCGGAACATCGACGGGGGTTCTCTTCTATTCGCGACGGTCGGCGGAGATCTTCCGCCAATTGATGGCCGGCGCGGGTTGGGGCCGGTCTCGCGCACTGTCTTCTACGCCCACTGTCGCCACAGGTCGCTGAGCCGCTCGTGGCGATCGCGTCGAGCGGTGTTCGGTCGCGGCCCGTCCAGACGAGGGGGCAGGCCTGTTGGCGCTCCTCGATCCGGCTCTGGCCACCCGGGATAAGCCTGTATTGTGAACCTAAGATACCGGGAACATGGCGGCGGAACCCGACGACCAGAAGCAGGCGAGGACGAAGAGCGACGGAATGCCCGCGAGCGGCGGCGTCCGCCGACTATCGACAACACCACGCCAAACCCGCAGCCACCGGACCACAGGCGCCGCGCCCTTTTCGTCGACGCCTCGCCTGCTGCGCGCGGCACCATCGTCAGTGATGACCGCCGGAAGGCCGCCGGCACGCCGCCACCACCCCATCGCCGCCACCCGGGCCAGGGCCAGCAGCGCCGCGCGCGCCGTCTCGAACCTCCACCGCCTCCGCCTCAGAAACGCCACTCGCGCCGCTGGGCGCGTCCGTTGAACCGCGACAGCGCTGGTTCGCGATCGCCGAGTGCCGCGGCCTTGGGTGGCGTCGTGGCGCTGGTCACTCTGATGCTCCTCACCGGGGCGGCGGCATCGTCCCCGCGCCGGGGACCGTCGCGGCCCGCCAGGCCTGCCGATCAGGCGCGCACGGCCTCCAGCCGGGCTGATTTCGGTGGACCGCCGCGTCACCGCCGTCAGTGATGATAAAAACCTACCGGCGCTGCGATGCTGACGCAGCCGCGCTGTCCGGCCGCCTTGCCGCCCTGGAGCAGCCGCTGCCCCGAAGGCTGACCACAAGCGGTCCGCGGCGACATCGCCGCCCTCCGCGCCCGGCTTTCGACCAGGCACCGCCGTCGGCAAGCGGAAAACCTTGCCGCACTCGCGTCCCGCGTCGCGCGCCTCGAAGCGGCGCTTGCCAGCACGGCCAGCGCACCGGCGGCTGCACCGCGACGACCGCAGCGGCGCCCGTGCCGACCGGGTCGCATCGCTCACGGCGCGGCTCGACGCGGCGGAGCGACCATCGCGTCTCACACCGGCGACGCCGGGCGCCGGCGTTCCGACGGCCGCTCCGGGGCAATGCATCGGCTGCGGCGGTCGCCGCGCGCTTCAGGCGCGCGCTCGACGCCGGCGCACCGTACTGCCGCCGCGTACCGAAGGTGATCGCGGCCCTCATGCCGGCGACCCGGCACTGGGCGGCCTCCGTCCCTCCGCCGTCAGCGGGCATCGCGACCCGCGAGGTTCTTGCACCGAACTCAGCAAGGTGGGCGATGCCATCCTGTCGGCTACGCAGGCCTCCGACGATAGTCCTCGGCCGGCTGGTCGCGCAGCGCCCGCGGGCTGGTCAGCGTGCCGTCCGGCGGGGCCGATCGCCGGCGACGATCCGCCCGCGATCGCGCCACGCGATGGAGGCCGCGGTCGGCAAAAGGCGACTTCCTGCCGCGGCTCCTCCGCGAGCGCGGGATGCGCTGCCGCCGACCTGGCAAGCGGGCATCGGCGGATTGGCCGGACGGGCCGCCGCGCGGGTGACTGCGGACACGCTGTTCGCCGAACCGCCCACGGCCACCGGCGTGGTCAACCGGTGACGGCCGACGCATGATCATCCGCGTCACCGGTTCTACGTCGTGCTGGTCTTCGCGCTGTGCGGTGGGGATCTCGTGTGGCTCTGCCGAACGTCCCGGCGACCTCACCCCTCCTCTGGCGGGACTTCACCAGATCCGCACCTCCGTCCCGGTCGCCGCCGCCGCGCTGGTCGTAGGGCTGATCAGTCATCGTCATCCTTGGCGCCCTGGTCCGCGCGGTCGTCCGCGCGCCCCGCTCGGTCGGTGAATTGGGGCCGCGTGCGCGCTCACCAGCGTCACATCCACCTTCGCAGCCTGCTTCTCCTGCCAGACGCCGGTGATCGCGCTGATGCGCATCGACGAACTGCTCGGCCGTCAGCCGCCTGATGGCCGGGCCGCGGAATACGTGACGACTCGCGGCCGCTCGGGCAGGTCGACGGCCTGACGGCCTGGTAGGCCTCGCGAGGTCAGCACGATGTTCATCGTGCGCTTCAGGTCGTAACCGTGCGCCACGAGATCCTCGGCCAGCCAGTCGAGCAGGTCCTGGTCCCACGCCGGACTGATCCATGTCGTCGACGGGCTCGACGAGACCGCGTCCCATGAACCGCGCCCAGAGGCGGTTGACGATCGTCCGCGCGAGCCGGCCGTTCTTCGGGCCGGTCAGGACGTGCGCGAGCTGCTCGAGCCGCCACGTCCCGCGGCGCGGACGGATCGACCGTGCCCAGCTCGCGTACAGGAACTTCATGCGCGCGGTCTTCCCGGTCGGCCGATCGCACTCCGACCATCTCGAGCGGCGAGCTCGGCGTAGATCGCTGGCCAGGCCGTACGCGTCCGACAGCTGCCAGTCGTTGATGAAGCTGTCGTGGCACGACTGCGCACTTCAGGTTCACGCCCATGAACACCTGCGAGATGTTCTGCGCCGCCTGCATCTCCGGCGTCTGGCTCGCGTTCACGACGCCGCGCCAGACGATGCCCTGGTGAACCCGCCGGCGGGCGTCGGGTTCGACCAGCGCGGCGACGAAACGGTCATGCGGCAGGTTGTTCGCGAGCGCCGCGTAGAGCCAGGCCGTGATGCTCTCGCGGCCGCCGTCGATGTAGCCGATGCCCCGGTAGTCGTTGCGCAGCAGGTCGTTCCAGAAAGTCAGCCAGTGCTCGGCGTAGCGGCGGTTGTCGGCCAGCAGGCGCGCCACGAGCTGCGCGCGCTTGCCGGCCCGCCGGTCCGCCACGAACGCGCGCACCTCGGCCGGGTGTTGGCAGCTCGCCGACGACATCGAGCGTGCGCGCGCGCGGATGAACTGCCGGTCGCCGACTGACGCGAGCCGGCGTGGGATCGTGCTGCGCGAAATACGACGCCAGGAGCCGATCCACCGGGTTGGCGGGGAGTGACGCGCCAGCCGGCAGATCGGGCGCGCGGGGACGAGATTCTGCGGCGCCGGACGCGCGAAGCTCACCCCGGGGTCCCAGGCTGCGCCCTGGTCGATCCACGCGCGCAGCAGACCGATCTGCTCGCTCGTCAGCCGCGAGCCTTTCTTCGGCATCACCTCGTCTGGATCGAGGCCCGCCACCAGAGCAATCAGGTGACTCGACGCGCTGTCGCCCGGCACCAGCGCCGACCCGTCGTCGCCGCCCTTCAGCATCCGCTCGCGCGTCTCGATGCTGAAGCCGCCGCGATCGCGCCCGCGCGCATGGCACCGGACGCAGCTCGACCTGCAGGATGGGCTTGATGTCGCGCGTGAAGTCGATCGGCCGCGCCGCGGAGGGCGGGAGCTGCGCGATCACCGCCTCGGAGAGGACCAGCCACGGAGCCACGGAGATCACGGAGGAATTATCGCCACGGAGCCACGGAGATCACAGAGAAGATTGTGCGCCTGCTGAGGCTCGACCGGCCGGCGCGGCGGAAGCGCTGCCAGGTGACAGCGAAGCCGGGCCGCAGGGTGCAATCATGCATGCTGCGACTCATGCCTCTGCGCATTCTCACGGACTCGCTCGGCAGCTTCGCAGCACTGCCGGTCGGCGCAGACCTGTGCATGATCACCGGATCTAACGCTGCTCCACGCAGCTACTCCGAGTACTCTGCGCAATCCGTGGCATAGATCTCTTCTCCGCGCGCTCCGCGGTCCTCCCCGTGGCGATCAGGACGCCATCGGCGCGTCGGTGATCTGCTCGTTCTTCGAGTCCCAGTAGAGCCGCTTGCCCTGCCAGTACGACTTCGCGGCCATCATGCAGGCGACCGAGTGCGCGAAGCCTTCGTTCACGGTGGCGTGCGGCTGCTGGCGGCTGCGCAGGCACTCGAGCCAGTTGGTCATGTGGCTCGAGCGTCCTGGTCGCCGATGCCCGTCGGCGGCAGTGCCGACTGCCCGGCAGGTTGACGTAAGTGCGCCTCCGCTTGTCGTCGACGCTCGGAGTCGTCCTCGTGCGTCCCGCTTCTCTTCGACGAGCTGGTAGCGCGGGCTGCCCTCGCCGCCGATGTTCAGCAGCGTCGCCTTGCTGCCCATGTAGCGCGTGAAGCTCGGCGAGTCGTTGCCGAAGCTGGTCGAGTAGCTGACGAGGAACCCCTTCGGATACTCGAGCAGTGCCTGGAACGTGTCGGGATTCTCGCGGCCATCGTGCCACGCGAACACTCCGCCGTGCGCCATGACCGAGCGTCGGGAACGGATCGTCCATCATCCAGTGCACCAGGTCGATCCCGTGGCTCATCCACTGGTCCGAGATGCCGCTGGAGAACTCCTTGTACAGCCGGAACTCGAAATACAGCTGCGGATCGAACGGACGGCGCGGCGTGCGTCATCAGCCAGCGTCTTCCAGTCCGTGTCCTGCTCGCGGATCTGCTTCACTTCCTTGCGCCCGCGCCAGCGCGGACCGTGGTAGTTCCACACCACTTCCACCTTGCTGACGTCGCCGAGCGCGCCCGTGGCGACCAGGTCCTTCGCGCGCGCGCGGATACGGCTCGCTGCGATGCTGCGTGCCGATCTGGACGATGCGCTTTCGCGGCGATGCACGGCGTCGCGCGCCGCCTTCACTTCCTCGAGGACGGTTGCCCATCGGCTTCTCGCAGTAGCGCGTCCTTGCCGCGCCTCGACCACCATCCGCAGCACCGGCGAGTGCGAGTGCTCGGGCGTCGAGACGATCACGGCGTCCACGTCCTTCAGTGCGACGAGCATCCGCCGGGTGGCGGAAATGCGCGCGGCGCGCGCCCGTAGTGCTTCGTGTTCGCGTCGATCGCCTTCTGCCGGTTGACGCTCCACAGATCGCACACCGCCGTCATCTCGACGTTGTGCTTGTCCTTGAGCTGCGACGCAATCCAGTCCAGCTCGCGGCCGCGGTTGCCAATCCCGATGTGGCCAAGCGAGATGCGATCGTTGGCGCCGAGGATGCGGCTGTAGGAAAGCGCCGTCGTCGCCATGGCGGCGCCCACCATCATCTCGTGCTCTGACTCAGGAACGAACGGCGGTCGATGGACGTCGATGGCGTGTCGTGCTGGCTCATGGCTGGCCTCCGCGAAACGAGGGCCCGAGAGGGCTTATGGAATGAAGGTGAACTTCGCCTGGCCGCTGATCGAGCTGGACCAGCCGAGGGAACGTCCGCTGCGGCTGCTTGCGGGCGCTGACGCGGACGTAATGCTCGCGATTGCGTTCGAGCTTGTTCGTGGCGCACGGCGGCAGGCGGCTCAGCGTCGTCAGCCAGCGCCGCACGGCGCGTATCGTCTTCGGTCACCGCCGCGTCGTCGGTCCTGCCGTCGACCGTGCGCGACAGGCTGTGGCGGCGGGTAGAGGGTTGTCGCGCTGATCGGTCACGTTCACGGCGACGGTGGCGATCGAGCGATCCACCCAGCCGGCCACCTCCATGCGGAGCTGGACGTCGTAAAGGCGAAGGTGACCCGCAGGCCGCTCGAGATCGTCTCCTTGACCTCGTCCGTATACGCGTCGGCCATCTCCAGGGTGACCACCACATCCTTGCCGTCCACCAGGGGACGACGCGCAGAGTCTCTGCCGCCCGGAGCAGCACGACGGCCGCAAACAGGGCGAGGACGCGGCAATAGGTGAGACGCCGATTCATGGAGTCGCCTTACGAGCCCGGAGTAGCAACCGCCATCATGGCACGCCAGTAGGATAGCTGCTCGTTTCCGATGCTGAAGCCCCGGCTCTCGCCGTTGAGGCTCCGGAAATACCGCACGTCCCAGCACACGCCGACGCGGTCCGTCAGAAACCCTCGTCACCCCGCCGCCCGCGTCTATCGCCGCCAGCGACGACTGCACGGTGAGGATGCCGCTCCATCGTCGATGTGCACACCGCATGAGCCGCCGCCTCCGACGATGCTGCGGCCGGAGAGAGTACGGTCCAGCGGCGCGGAAACGCGACAATCAGGTTCCCGGTTACCGTCGTCACGCTGCTGCCCAGCACCAGTTGCTGCTCGCTCGCCTGAAAGAACCCCGGCGAGAAGCTGATGTCGCCTTCCACGCCGAACACCTGCCCGACGACCAGGCCGCTCGCGCCGAACGTCGCGTGCGGCTTGCCGGCCCACGTGGTCCAGGTCGGTGAACGTCGTCGTGGCGCCAAAATCCACCCCGACGAACGGCTTGAGCTGCCACTCGGCCAGGCTCTCCACGGCAGCATCACCAGCACAAGCGCAAAGAAAGCCGCCCGCATCTACCGGAGCAGCAGCCCCACGAAGACCCGGGCGAGGGGCGACACCATCACGTCGCTAGTCGCCAGGTCGAACAGGCTTCACGCAGGCCGTCGCTGTTCGCCAGCAGGATCAGCGTGATGCCGCGCGCCGGCACGACTCATGACCAGCGCCGATCCGCGCGTTCTACCACTGCTCAGGCCATGCTTTGCCAGACGATGGCCTCGCCGTTTCGCTTTACCGCTGGACGCACCAGCCGAGCCCGTGCGGCGGCGCCTGTCCCGTGACGCCGACGTGGCGGCGACCACGCGGCGGCCAGTGTCTCCGGGCTTCAGCGATCGGCCCCTGCTTCAGCGCGATGTCGAACTGCGCGAGGTCGGCGCGTCGACGCCGCCAGGCCAGCCCGAGGGCGTCCAGCGTCGCGTCTCGGGTAGAGCCGACCGCGACACCTGGCCGGGCCCCTGGCACGGCATGCGGCGTCGCCAGCCGCGCGAGCGCGGCGGCGTAGGCCTGGGCCTCAACGCGGCATCCGGGACGCCCTCGTCCGGGCGGGACCAGCGCGAGGACGTCGGCCCCGGGCTATCCGAGTCGATCATGGCGAACTGCTTTCCGAGCAGGTTCGCGGCCCGTCTCGCGGAACGAGGTCGTTCGATTGCACGTCCGGATGGCGTAAACTTCAACGGTTCGAGCCGCGCGCAGGTTGTAGCTGAAAAGCGCGGAACCGGACGTCCCGTAGCTGTGCGACATCACCTGTCGCAGCGTGGAGCCCGGCGTCGGGGTTGGCTCCGGGGGTCGAAGCGGGCGATGGGATCGTCGAGCGACGGGCGGCGAAGCTGCTTCCACGCACCGCAGGACCAGCGGCGCCGATCGCCGGTGCGTCAGAGCCACGCCACCTGGTGGGGCGATGTCGGGTGCCGGCGGCTGCGGGCGCACTCGGCATCGCGTCGCCCGTAAGGCCGCCTCCCAGAGCAGATCGCTCTGTCCGACCAGCGCCACGGTCATGCCGGGAATGCCGGCCTGAATGCGCAGCGCATCCAGGTAGCTGCCCAGGCGTGTGTAGACCTGCTCGATCGGGGCGGGAGCCACCTGACCGAACAGCAGCATCGTGACGGCGAGCAACAAGGCAGAAAAGCGGTCGCATCAGGGATGAGGTGGAAGCTCCCGCCAATCATAGCGGAAGTGGCCGTGGCAGGGGTGCCCGACCCTGCGGAATCATGATAGCGTTCGCCGCATGGCGACGACCCTTTCGCGCCGCACTTTCCTGACGATCAGCCGGGACGCTGCCGCTCTGGGCCCGCACGGCCCGGCAGCCTCGATTCCCGTCGGGATCGAGGCTCTACACGGTGCGCGATGCCCTGGCAAAGGACCTGATGGGCACCGTCGCGCCGTCGCCAAGCTCGAGGTATCAGATCGTGGAGTTCTACTCCGCCTTACTACTCGTGGACGCCTTCCCAGGCGGCGACGTCCGCAAGTTGCTGGACGACCTGGGGATCCAGTGCCGGTCCACCCACAACGACAACCGGGTCTTCACCCCCGAGGGGGATCCAGAGGCGATCGAGCTGAACCAGATCATCGGCAGCAAATACGTCGTCATGGCCAGCCCGGGCGGGTGTCCACCGCCGACAGCTGGAAGCAGGTGGCCGACCGGCTGAACGCCGCGCGCCGAGAAGCTGAAGCCCCTCGGCATGTTCGCGGAGATACCACAACCACGGGGCCGAGTGGCAGGCGGTTGAAGGCAAGCGGCCCATGGACATTCTGGCGACGACACCGAGCAAGAGCGTGGCGCTGCAGTTCGACGTGGGCACCTGCGTGGCGTCGGGCGCCGAACCTGTCGCTGGATCACGTCGAACCGGGGCGGATCAAGAGCATGCACTGCAGGACTGGAAGGCTGGCGGGAAGGAATACGCCGTGCTGTTCGGTGAAGGCGATGCACCGTGGGCGAAGATCTTCGCGGCCGCCGAGCATGCGGCGGCATCGAGATACCTGCATCTGAGCAGGAAGCGGGCCCCGCCGATGAGCAGTTGATGCGCGCCGAGCAGTGCCTGGTCAACTGGAAGAGATGCGGAGCTGAGACATGCGACGAGGTCGGCACGACGAGGCACGGTGTCACAGTAAGCAGAACTTGAAGTTCTGCTCCACATGTCTCGCTCAGGCGTCGCTGGACCTGCGGCTTGCCCATCGGGGCGTGTCTGAAGGCTCGCGAGACGCCGACGGAGCCGGGTCCTGGTCGCGCGCGATGTGCACCCGCCTGCCGCTGGCCATCGGCGCGCCGGCGCCCGACTTCGCGCTCCCACGGGATCGACGGCTAAGACAATGCTCGCTCGCGAGCTTCAAGGACCACAAGGTAGCTCGTCGTGATCTTCACGGCGGTGCACTGCCCGACGGCCGAGAGTCTACGAGGCACGCCTCAAGTCGCTCGTCGACGGACTACACCCCGAAGGAGCGTGGCGTTCGTCGTCATTCCAGCTCGAACAACGCGAAGGCGCTGCGACTCGACGAGATGGGCTACACGGACCTCGGCGACTCCCTCGAGGAGATGAAGGTCCGCGCCGAGCACCGCCAGTTCAACTTCCGTTCCTCTACGACGGCGAGACGCAGGAGGTCGCCGCCAGGTACGGACCGATCGCCACGCCGCACGTGTTCGTGCTTCGACAGCGAGCGGCAGCTCCGCTACCAGGGTCGCGTCGACAGCAACCCGCGCGAGACGCTCGCGAAGGTCCCCGACGCGCGGCAACGCGATCGACGCGGTGCTGGCGGGCACGCCCGTGCCGTCCAGACGACGCCCACCGTCGGCTGCTCGATCAAGTGGCTCGAGAAGGAAGCGCTGCACGACGCCGAGATGGCGAAGATCGAGGCCGAGCCCATCCCGCTCGAGAAGATCGGGGCTGACGGCATCAGGCATCTGCGGCAAGAACACCGACCGGCAAGACCCTGCTCGTGAACTTCTGGGCCACGTGGTGCGCGCCGTGCACGGCGGAGTTTCACCGAGCTCCAGAAGGTCTACCGGATGTATCGCAAGCGGCCGTTCGACCTGGTGACGGTGAGCATCAACTACCCGGACGAGAGAAGCGGCGTCCGGAGTTCCTCGAGTCCAGCACGCATCGTCCCGCAACCTGCTCTCGGGCACGATGGATCCCTACGAGCTGATGGGCGCCTTCGACCCCGGGTGGAGCGGTGGCGTGCCTACTCGGTGGTGATCGGCCCGGCGGTCAGGTGCTCTACAAGCGAGAACGGCACTCGACGTGCTCAGGTCCGGCGCGCCATCCTGGGCAGCCTCCCCGACGACGACTACAAGGGGCAGAACGCCTACTGGAACCAGCCGGTGAACAGCCTCATGTTACTACTGCCCGAGACTTCCAGGGCGCCTAACTCCGCTTCGACCTTTTCTCGAGCCTACCGCTCAACCCACTCATCCCAACATTGCGCATTCGCTTCGACGGCATCGGGTCGTCGAGTTTCTCCGATCGGGAGCTTCCTTTCAATGGGAAACACCAAGGGCACCATCAAGCGTCTGGTCAGCGACAAGGGATTCGGGTTCGTCGCCGCTCAGGACGGCAAAGAGTATTTCTTCCACCAGTCGGCGTGTGTGGGCACACCGTTCAACTCGCTGCGCGAGGGCCAGTCGGTGACCTTCGACCCGGGTCAGGGTCAGGGGCCGCGCGCCGCAAAACGTCACGCCCGCGTAGGCGGACGAGCGCGCAGGGGGTCACTCCGTGACCCGTTTTCTCCACGTCGCCAACGGCACCTCGACGACAGCGACGATACACGCTCGCTGGCCTGCCCGGCCGGTCGTCGATCTGGGCCGACGTGTTGCACGACGGTCCCGTTCCGGGCGGGCTGAGCGATGACGCGCTTCTCGAGGTCCGTTCCGCCACCTGGCCGGCTCCGCCGGCGTGTCTCCCGACGCACCACCGCCGAGCTGACGCGCTGGCGCGCGGCAATTGCCGCCGGTGATCCGTTCGACGAGCTGGTGCTCTGAGTTGCGGCACGACCTGTTCGATCAACCCAACCTGATTCACCTCCTCTCGTGGCTCGCGGCGCTTGCCGGGCGGCGCGCCGCGCACGGCGCATCTCCATCAACGCGTTTGCAGGTCACGACCACTTCGAGGGCCTCGGCGAGCTGACGCCTCCGGAGCTGGCGTCGCTGGTGTCGGCACTGCGCCAACCCGTGGGCGCGTCGCAGTTCGCGCTCGCGCAATCGTCGTGGCAGGCATTCCGCTCGTCGGACCCGCGGTCGATTGAGCAGCTGCTCGGCGGCGACACCTCGGCGCTGCCGTTTCTCGCGGCGGCGCTGCGGCGCCATCTCGAGGAGTTCCCGTGGACCGGCGACGGGCTTTCGCGCACCGAGCGGCGGCTGCTGGAACTGCTCGCGCCGGGACCTGCCACGCCCTCGGCGCGATCTTTCCACGCATGCACGATCTCGAGACCGCTCTACATCGCCGACCTTTCGTTCCTCGGGGTCGCGATGGGGCTTGCTGCGAAGCCTCCCGGCCTGATCGTGGTGGAGCCGACCTCCGATCCCCTTCGGGCGTCGCGTCGCTCACTGCGCAGGGACAGGCGGTGCGCGGCGGCGGTGTCGACCGCGTCCGGCAGTGGGGCATCGATCGATGGCGTGGCGGAGTTCATCTCGCGGGCAATGGCGAGATGTGGCGCCTGGGACGCCGAGGGGGAGCGGCTCGTGTTCGCCTGAGTCAGGACGCTCCGATCACGATCGGAACAACGACGCAACCGCGAGCAGCGCGCCGGGGACGATGAACACGGTGAAGAAGGGGTCGCCGCTGATCCCGAGCGCCCACGCGCCGTACGAGGTAGCCGATGGCCACGACGGTCGCGGGAAAAGCGGTCGACTCTCTCCGCGCAGTCTCGCGGCGAACAACGCCAGCAGGATGATGCCCAGCAGCAGCATCGCGACGCCGCCGAGTACCCACCCGATTCTCAGTCCGAGCAGCAGATCGCCCTGCAGTGCGCGGCGTTCAGCTCCGCGCTCAACGCCTTCCATCCGAGCACCGTGTGCGCGGCGCTGCTGAGCAGCATCAGCACGGCGGCGATCGCCCCGGCGACGTCTCGAGCCTTCGACATTGGACCGGCGCGCAGTGTACCGCGTGGTGGCCGGCTTCGTATTAGCTGAGCGCCTCCCTTCCAATGGATTTGGTGGTGACGGCGACGGTCGCCGTGCGAGATCGCCTCGGTGTTCCGCGCCTGGGGCATGCCGGACGATCACGTGACGGTGACCGTCGACAGGATCCTCTACGCCGACCTGCGCGGCATCGACTCGCACGGCTGCACGACGCTGGCCTTCTACCAGCGGCTGCGTGCCGACGGCGGTGCTGAATCCCCGCGCGACGGTCGCCGTGACTCGACATGAGGGCGCTACCACGCTTGTGGACGGCGGCGGTGGCCTCTGGCCACGTGCCGGCGACTCGAGCGATGGCGCTCGCGATCGAGATGGCCGCCGTGCACGGCGTCGGAGCCGTCGCTGTCTGCAACTCCGGACACTTCGGCGCCGCCGGCGCCTACGCGGCGATGGCCGCCGACAAAGGTCTCATCGGGATCGCCACCACCAGCACGCCGACGCCTACCGTCGTCCCCACGTTCGGCAGGCAGGCGATGCTCGGGACCAACCCGATCGCCTTTGCCGCGCCGGCGCGGCGGCATCCGATGGTGCTGCTCGACATGGCCACCAGCACGGCCAGCTTCGGCAAGGTCCTCGAGCAGTGGCGGAAGGGGCGACTGATTCCTGATCGATGGATGCTCGATCAGGACGGCGCGCCGCTGACGGCGGGGCACGCGGCGCTCACGAACCAGCGGCTGACGCCGCTCGGCGGCGATCTCGACGGCGCCAGCTACAAGGGCTACGGGCTGGCCATGATGGTGGAGATCCTCTCCGCGGCGCTGGCGGGCCTGACGTTCGCGGATCCGCGCCTGGGCCGCCGGCCGCGCGTCGGCCACTTCCTCCTTGCGCTCGACCCGGCCCGGTTCTCCACTGTCGGCGACTTCACGGACCACGTCGATGCCTGATCGACGCGATGCACAGCACGGACCCGGCCGATCCCGGCCGCCCGGTCCTGGTGCCCGGCGATCCCGAGCGGGCCACGCTCGCCGAGCGCCGTGCCAAGCGGCATTCCCCTCACGCGCAGCGTTGTCGGGACCTGCGCGAGGTGGCTCGATGTCTCAGGGGTGCCGTTTCTGCTCGACGAGTCCCGGTCGTGAGCGTCCGGGTCACTCAGAGCGTCCGGGTTACAGGTGCCCCTTCGGCCTGCGGTGAGGGCCGTGATGGTCGCGTTGCTGGATGGTGTGGTCATGGTGTGCGACTGCGCACCCCGATCGGACCACGACTTGAAATCGTAGCTCGTCGCCGCCAGCGTCTGGGGCGATGGAGCACCGATGGATCGCAGGAACCCCGACGACACCTGTAAACGTGTAGGGTGCCGCGATCGGTTGGCCGTCGAGCGTGAGGCCGAGGTCCGACCGGGTTGCTGGTCAGCGTCACCTGGACCGTCCGCGGCTGAATGTCCCGGAACGTCGTGGCCTGCAGGCCCTTCGAATCGGTCACCGTGAGGTGAATGCGATACCAGACGTTGGCCGATGTCTCTCCGGTATTGGGAATGACGAACGTGCCGCTCGTCGACGCCGCTGAACGGCGCGATGAACGGATGCGTGTGCGTGTCGGTGATGGAAGACGATTTCCCAGGTGAACCGGGACGCAGGTGCGGTGCCGTCTTCAGGGTCCGTCGCCGATCCCGAGTAGCTGATGGTCGATCCCGCCGTGCTAGCGCGCCGCTGGCAGGCGTGACGATCGTCGCGACCGGCGGGCGATTGGCGACCACGGTGAGCGTCGCCGCGTTGCTGGTGGCCGACCCGGCGGTGTTGGTCTGCCGGCAACGGAACTGCGCGCCATTGTCAGTCGCAGCCGCGGAGACAATCGTGTAGCTGGGACGATGTGGCGCCGGGAATGTCGCCGCCGTTGCGCTGCCACTGATATGACAGTGGCGGTGTGCCTGAAGCTGCGACGGTGAACGTTGCCGGTTGCCCCACCGATACCGTCTGGCTCGACGGCTGGCCGGTGATGACGGGCAACTGGCTGCCGGTGTAGTCGATTCGGGCCACGATACCCGTGTTGCTGCCGGAGCCACGCGCCGGGTAGTAAGGCTGCCTTCAGGCCCGATTTGCAGGTCCACCGGCTGTGTGATCTGGGACGCAAAGGTGCTGACGTTGACGCCTGATGATTCATCGAGCTGGTTGATCCAGCCGCCGCAGTAGTCCGCGAAGAAGTAGTCGCCGACGTAGTCGGCCGGGACTACGCGAGGCACCCCGTGTGTAGAAGGTTCCGCCAGTGATCGCGCAGCCAGGAACGGACCTGTGCCGTGCCCGTAGAGGTAGAGCGGCGAGACGAACCGCGGATCCGTCGTCGTGCCTTCCGTTGTGGGCCAGCCGTAGTTGGCAGCCGCGCCGATCCCTCGTCGATCTCTTCCCACGTGTTCTGGCCGACGTCGTTGATCAGCATGTCGTCCGGAGCTCGGCCAGATCGCGAACGTGAAGGGATTGCGCAGGCCAAGCGGCCCAGATCGCGCGGTTCACGCCGGTCGCCTGGGTGTAGAACGGATTGTCGGTGGGGATGCTGCCGTCGGAGTTGATGCGCAGCACCTTGCCGAGCAGGTTGGTCAGCGTTTGCGAGTTGGACCCGTTGGCATTCTCACCGACAGCGATGTAGAGCTTGCCGTCGATGCCGAAGTGCATGGCCCCGCCGTTGTGGTTCGTCGCGCTCGAAAGCGGGTTCAGATCGAGCAGGACCAGTTCGCTGCCGGCGACGGCGCACGTTGCCGTTGGCCGTGAAGCGGCTGACCCGATTGTGCGTCACCGGGCTGGTGGCGGTGTAGTAGACGTAGTACGAAGTGGTTGGACGCGAAGTTCGGGTCGAAGGCGACGCCCAGCAGTCCGCGTTCGCCCGCTGAATCGACGGCGAGCGTCACGAACGGGGTCGCGAGGAGCACGCCGTTGTCGATCACGCGAAGCTGCCCGCCCTGCTGACAGACGAAGATCCGTCCGTCGGGGCGAGGCCATGGCCGTCGGGCTGGCGAGTCCGGAGGCGAGGGTTGTCTCTGTGAAGCCGGAACGTAGTGTGGCTGCGTCCAGGCGGAGTGACAGGATTGCCACGCCGATCGCGAGGATGAGCAGCGTGCGGCGGTGAGCTCGATGGGGTTGGGTCATGCGCGTGTTCCGTCACATCCGGGCGCGCGCGGGGCTCCAAAGGATCGCGGAACACGCGGAACGAGCGCAAGCTCAGCTGCCAGATCTGCAGTTCGGCATCTGCTAGCTGGCGGGAATCAGTGAGGAGCCGCGGGCGTCGGGCGCGTCAGCAGTTCGACGAACCTGTCGTAGAACTTCGGTTTGTCGAGCTCGTCGAGCACCTCGACGAGCTGCTCTCCCATGCCAGGCTGCTCGCCGGGCGCCCACGCCAGCGTTTCGCCGTACGACGGACCGTGATCGATGGAGACGTCGATGTGCAGCTTTCGCGTCTTCGTGACGACGCTCGGATCCAGCCACGCCACCGCCGCGAGCTCGTCCCACAGGTAGCTGCCCTCGGCGTAGCTCACGACGTAGCTCGCGGCGGGCGTCGTTGACGTCGCGACGCGGGCGATCAGATCCTTGTCCATCCGCGTCTTCACCGAGATGTCCACCGTGGTGAGGACGATGCGCGGCCAGCGTGCGTGGAGGACGGCGCGCGCGCGCTTCCGGATCCATCAGAAGTTGAACTCGCGCCGGGCGCCGGCCCGAACTGCGGGTCGCTGGTGACGGGGCTGATGACGCCGCCCATGACGATCAGCTCCTTGGTCAGCTCGGGAAAGTGCGGGTCGAGTGTGAGCGCCACCGCCAGGTTCGTCATCGGCCCGGCGGCGTAGATGGTGACCCTGGTGCGGATACTTGTCGCACCATGCGGATCATGAAGCTCGCAGCCGCTTCCTCGGACGCCGCGATCGACGGCGCGCCTTCGGGCATTGGCGGGATCTCGTGCGGCCCGTGCACCGCGCCCGTGTGGCGGTAGTTCCACGCGCCCTGGTAGGAGGATCTTCCCGTGCAGCGTCTCCCACTTCGCGATGTATTCCTTGCTGCTGATGAGGGGGAAGACGGCGCCGGGCAGGACGGGGATCTCCGTCCTGCCGACGATCTCGAGCAGGCGCAGCGTGTGCTGGATCTCCTCGTCGCGCCACTGGTCGCCGGTGAGGACGCCGATGCCGAGGACATCGGTGTCAGGCGCGTTCAGGATCGCCAGGATCGCCTGCATGTCCGTGCCGCCCGGACCGGCGCAGTCCTGATCGATGTAGACCTTGCGGCGTTCCTGCGCGTGCGCGGGCACGACGGCCAGCGCACGCGCGCACACCAGCAAGCGCCCACGAACCCATGCGACCGTCATGGACCCATGAACCCATGGACCTCGCTACGCCGCGTCGATCGCCTTCGCCACGCGATTGGCGGACCGCGTCGCGGCTTCCTGTCCCCAGTTGAGGTTATCCGCGTAGGCCCCGCAGAAGTGTATGCGGCCGTGCGGCTCGATCAGGCCGGGCCAGAACTTCGACAGCGTGCCCGGCGCGTAGTCGGTGCGCTCGCACGCCGAGCGCCAGGGATCCGTGGCCCAGACCACCGCCGTCGACTTCTCGGGCTGGATGTCTTCGATATGCCGCCGGATAGTGCTTGCGCAGCGTCGCCAGCGAGCTGCTCCACCGTCGGACGGTCCCTGACGCGGTGCCCGCCGACGAACCCCTGGCTCGTCGTGGCGACCTCTTCGTCGGACGTCCAGATCTGGAACAGCGACGAGTCCTCGAACTCCATGTTCGGGCTGATCGCCGTCCTTCAGCCAGAACTTCGACTTCGACTGGAACAGCAGCCGGGTGTTCGAGTAGTACGGCACGTTCCCGATCGCGAACGCCTTCGCCTCGGGGAACGCGGGCGTGACCGGGATCTGGCGCAGCATCCACGCCGACATCGCGCACACCAGGTAGTCGCCCTCGTAGGTCGCCGTGCCCTGCGGGCCCTTGCAGTCACTTTGACGCCGGCCGGCGAGTGCTCGATCGCCGTGACCGGGCTGTGCAGCTTCACGCGCGTGCCCAGCCGCTCGGTGAACGCGTCGGGCAGTTTCTGGTTGCCGCCGACGAGGCGGTACCTTCGGCGGGATAGAGCGGCACGCCGCGCAGCTTCAGGATGGCAGCGTGCCACACCGACTGCAGCGCCGATCCGCCGCCGCCGATGAGCTTCAGCGCGCCGGCCGACGCGCCGTCCCTCTTGAACAGCTCCGTCGTCGTCATGCCGATCGAGGTCGTTGAGGCCGGCGTCGAACGGCTTGTATTCGTCGTGAAACGCGTCGAGTACGGCTTGTAGTAGCAGCGCCCCCAGCTCCTCGAACCGCTGGCCCTTCAGGAACGCCGATCTCCTTCTCGTTCAGGCCGAAGCCGCGAAGTGACCGCCGGGTCGCGCAGCATCTCCTCGGTACAGCTTCCCTGCATCCGCGTCACGATGTCCTCGCGCCGGGGATGTAGGCGAAGGGCAGCTTGAACTCGGCGACGTATCCTCGATACAGGTCGTACCCGGGTTGGTGAAGTGTTCCGCCCCACCATCTCCGTACAGCCCATCGTCGAAGCCCTCGCGGACCGTGTAGACGTGGCCGCCCGTGCGGTCCGAGGCTTCCAGCACCGTGACATCATGGCCGCGGCGCATGCGGCTCGTAGCCGCAGCACAGTCCGCCGATGCCGCCGCCGGCGATGACGACCTTCTTTCCGGCGCGCGCCGACAGTGTTGCAGGGCAGGAGGCGGCCGACGCGGCGAGCTTCAGGGCCTCGCGTCGCAGGTCAGGGTGTGAGGCGAAGTTGTCGGTTCCATGGATACGCCGGTTCTATAATGCGCTCACCGGCAAGGCAAGCAGAAGTTTTCGTGCCGCCATTCCTGAGGGAGCGCTGATGACACCGTATGCTCTGCTCGTCGCCGTTCTAGGCTTTCACCATCGTCTGCGTCCAGCGGCGTCGGCGGTTGGTGGCCAGGCCCAGCCGGTGCCGCCGCCACCGCTGACCCGCGAGCAGATGGCCCAATTTCTCAAGACGGCGAAGGTGATCGGACACAAAGGCATCAGCAGGGGCGTCACCAATCCCGCGCGCCTGACGCTGAGCGACGGCACGCTCACGCACGACGCCGCGTTCAGCCGCGTGAACGAGCACAAGCCCATCATGCAGTTCCCGGCGGCCGGACCGAGCTCGATTTCGTGGACTCGTACAATATGCACGCTCGCCGCCAACGCGATCGCGGAGCTGCTCGGCATCGAAGACATGTTCCCCCGTCACTGTCGAGCGCGAGTGGGATCACGACATGGGCGCCCTCAGCTGGTGGCTCGACGACGTGATGGACGAGGGCGATCGGCTGAAGCAGCAGATCAGCCCGCCCGACGCGGAAGTCTGGGCGAAGCAGCAGTACGATGCGCGTGTTCACGCAGCTGGTGGACGACACGGACCGCAACGTCGGCAACATCCTGATCGACAAGGACTGGAAGATTCACCTGATCGACTTCACGCGGGCCTTCCGCCGGCCGCATCGAGCTTCGCGCCGCAGCTCCTGCAGCGGTGTGACAAGAACATGCTCGCGAAGTGCGCGACCTGAAGGTCGAGGACGTGAAGGCGCGCATCTCGAAATGGGTGCCGCCCCGCGAGATCGAGTCGATGATGGCCAGGCGCGACGCCCTCGTCGCGCGTATCGACAAGCTGATTGCCGAGCGCGGCGAGGCGCGAGTGCTTTTCTAGGCGGCGCACTTCAGCACCGCAGCACTGCTGCACTGATCAGCCTGTCGTCCACGTTGCCAGCATCCGCAAGGCCTACGGCTCGACGGTGGCCGTCGACGAAGTGTCCTTCGACGTGGAAGCCGGCGAGATCTTCGGCTCATCGGCCCAACGGCGCCGGCAAGACCACGACGATGGAGTGCGTGGAGGGGCTGCGGCGGCCCGACCGCGGGTCGATCGTGGTGCTCGGCCTGGACCCGATCCGCGACGTCTACGCGCTGCAGGACCGCATCGGCGTCCAGCTCAGGCCGCGCAGCTCCAGAAGCGCATCACCGTCCAGGAGGCCGTGGACCTGTGGGCCTCGCTGTACGCCGCAGCGTGGACGGCACGCGGCTGCTCGAACAGCTCGGGCTCGGCGAGAACGGCAGGCCTGGTTCATGACGCTGTCCGGCGGACAGAAGCAGCGCCTCTTCATCGCGCTTGCGCTCATCAACGACCCCGAGCTGGTCTTCCTGGACGAGCTGACGACCGGCCTCGATCCGCAGGCGCGCCGCGCGATCTGGGACCTGGTGCGCGGCATCCGCGATCGCGGCAAGACGGTGTGCCTGACGACGCACCTGATGGAAGAAGCCGAGCGGTTGTGCGATCGCGTGGCCGTCATCGACCGCGGGCGGATCGTCGACATCGGCCCGCCGGCCGCGCTCGTCGCAGGCGCCACTGCCCGGATCGGACGATCGTCATCACCACCGATGACGCGAAGGATGACGAGGCACTGCGCGCGTGCCCGGCGTCGTGAGCCTGACGCGCCGGATCGGAAGTCACGATCAGCGGCCGGGCGAGGAGCTGATCTCGTCGGTGATCGAGTGCGTGTCGGAGCGTCGCATCGCGTGCGCGATTTCAGGACGATGATGCCGACGCTGGAAGATGTGTTCCTGACGTTGACCGGACACTCCGTGAGGGAGTAGCGCAGGACATGCTGAAGGGACTCTGGAACCTGACGTGGCTCGAGAGCGAAGATCTTCGTCCGCGAGCCGCTCGGCGTGATCGGCACCGTCGGCGTGCCGGTCCTCGTCTTCGTCGTCATGGGGCGGCTGGTGGGCGGCCGCATGAGCACCGCGTCCGTCGACGCTGCCCCCGCCTTCAGCGTAGACGTCCCCGTGCTTGCGGCGCTGCTGATCTCGGTGAGCGCCGTGCTGTCGCTCGTCACCATCATTTCGATCTACCGGGAGGGCGGCATCCTCAAGCGGCTTCGCGCCACCCCGCTGCGTCCGCACAACCATTCTCACCGCGCACGTGATCGTGAAGCTGGCGTTCACCGCGCTGACGCTGGCGCTCATGGCGCTGGCCGGCCGCCGCTACTTCCCCGTCACCCTGCACGTGCCGTGGCTCGCGTTCACGCTCGCGCTGCTCTCACCACCACGGCCTCGGTGATGACGCTCGGGTTCCTCATCGCCAGCGTGGTGCCGACGGCGCGATTTGCCCAGCCGATCGGCACAGTGATCGTCCTCTACCCGATGATTGGGCTGTCCGGGCTGTTCGTGCCCGTCGAGGCCCTGCCGCCGGCCGCTGGCGTCGCTGGCCAGGCTGCTGCCGCTCAAGTACGCCGTCTCGCTGCTGAAGGGCATCCTGACTCGGCGACGGGTGGTTGTCGCACGCCGGCGACATTGCCGCGCTGGCACTGGTGTCGGCGGTCTGCATCGCGATATCCTCCAGGGTCTTCCGGGTGGGAATGACAAGGAGGTCAGGTATGCGAGCGTGTGCAATCGTCGCGTTGCTGGTGATGGTGGCCGCGCCGGCCTGGGCGCAGGGCCCCTCGGCCAACTCCGGTCAGCGCTGCGCTGAAGATACGCCTGGGACTCGGCGCGAAGCGCAACATCAAGGAGTCCGCCGAGCAGATGCCCGACGATGGCTATGGCTTCAAGCCGGTGCCGACCGTCCGCTCGTTCGGCGAGATCCTGGCGCACGTCGCCGGCGTCAACTATCTGGTACTGCGGCGCGGCGAAGGGCGAGCAAGACGCCGCGCAACGAAGACGACATCGAGAAAGCCGCCAAGACGAAGCGCCGACATCGTCAAAGCCCTGAACGAGTCGCTGGTCTACTGCGACGCGGCCTTCGCGTCACTGACCGACGCTGGCGCCGCCGAGATGGTCGCCAACCCGTTCGGAGAGGGGAAGAACCCGCGCGCGACGCCGCTCATCGGCAACGTCGTGCACCTCAACGAGCACTACGGCGAACCTGGTCACCTATTTCCGGATCCAAGGGGATGGTGCCGCCCAGCTCGCGAAGCGCGGATAGTGGCAGGAGCAGTGGACAGGAACCTGGGAACCGCTTGGGACAGTCCCCAACATGAGCTCGCGTGGGGACTGTCCCCAAGAATGAGCCCGCTTGGGGACTGTCCCCTAGACGATCGGCCCGATCGTTTCCGTCGACGCGGCCGGGACCATCCATCGAGCCACATCGCCACCGGACCGAAGCGAATCTCGGTGCCATCCGGGACTTCGGTCCGTTCGGCGATGCGCTGGCCGTTGACCCACGTCCCGTTCTTGCTGCCGAGGTCCTCGACCCACGCCGACGTCCCTTCGACGAGGACGTCGCGCGTGCTTGCGCGAGACGCCGCCCGAATCGAGCCAGATGTCGATCGGCAGGTCGCGCCCCACCAGGTTCTCGCCGTCGTGCAGCTTGACGTGGACGCTCTCCGAGTGCAGCCACCAGCTCCCCGTAGTGGGCCGGTTCGCCCGGGCGGCCGGCCCGGTCTCGCGCGTGACCTCGGTCTCGAAGGCATACCCGAAGCCGTGCACGGTCCGCACGTAGCGCGACTGCGCTCGGCCGTGATCGCCGGAGGGCCGCCCGCAGCTCCGCCACCACCACCGACAGGTTCGCCTCGTCCACGAAGGTCGATGGCCACAGCCCCTGCTGGAGCTCTTCTTCGAGAGCGCCCGGGGCTGCGCTTCGACCAGTAACGCCAACAGCTGGTAGGCCTTCGGGGTCAGGTGCACCGGACGGTCGTCCCGGATGAGCTGACGCGTCTCGAAGTCCACGACGAACTCTCCGGAAGCGGGCGCGCATGGGTCTCTTGGATTTTTCTTGGAAGTTTTTTGACGATTCCTGCCTGGTTCTCAGGATTTCGTCTCAGATCAGGCACATATTACCGCCGTTGCCGGCGAGGCCGGTCCCGGAGGCGTTGGGGCGCCGGGGCCGGCCAGCGATGGAGGTGGCCAATGTCTGAGTCCACGGGTTCGCTGGCTGATTCTCCTGACGGGTCTCATCGTCTGCCGCGCCGATGCTCTCGGCGCGCGCAAACGCCGGCGGCGCTGACGCGCGACCGAGCAGGCCGAGTTCCTCGCGACGCGCGCGCATCGTCTCGCACAAGAACATCCCGAAGGGCGTCACGCACCCGATCCGCCTGACGCTGACCGACGGGACCCTCACCCACGACGCCGCCTTCTCATCGATCAACGAAACCAAGCCGGTCATGAAGTTCGCGGACGGCCGCACCGAGCTCAATTTCGTGGACTCCTACAAGCTACCGGTGGCCGCGTATCAGGTCGGCCAGCTGCTCGGCCTCGACGACATGATGCCGGTCGCGGTGGCCCGTTCGATCGACCACCAGATGGGCTCGCTCACCTGGTGGGTGGACGGGGTGCAGTTCGACGAGGGCGATCGCGTGAAGCAGAGCGCGAATCCGCCGGATCCGGGCGACTTGGAGCCGTCAGATGTGCCGGATGCGCGTGTTCACGCAACTGGTCGCCGACGCGGACCGAAACCAGACGAACCTGCTCATCACGAACGACTGGAAGCTCTGGATGATCGACTTCACGAGAGCGTTCCGCCGCAAGAAGGAGATCGCCTCGCTCGATGTGACACGGTGCGATCGCCAGCTGCTGGCACGCATGCAGGCCCTGACCCGGCCGATGATCGAGGGAGAAGACGAAGCACTTGCTCACCGGCGGCGAGATCGACGCGCTGCTGGCGCGTCGCGACGCCATTCGTCGCGAGAGGATCAACCAGCTGGTCGCGGAGCGCGGCGAGGCGCTGGTGCTCTACTGGGACAGTCCCTCGGTGACGACGGGAGCGTGGGGACAGTCCTGGGCTCCATAGGCCGAGGTGTGAGTCCTGTGCGGAGGGGACTGTCCCCAGCACCTGACTTCGCTCGCTCGCGCTGGCGGATGTCGCTGGCTCGAGGCGCCCACACCGAAGCTCATACAGGCCCGGGATCCACGGCGAACGCCTTCCGGCTTTCGTCGTAGTAGGCGGAAGTCGTCAACCGGGCGCAGCTGGAACGTGACCCGCTTCTGCTCGCCCGGTTGTAGCGTCACGCGGGTGAACCCGCGCAGCTGCTCGATCGGCATCGGCCGCGACGGTGATACCGCCCGCACGCACAATCCGCACGACCTCGTCGCCCGCCCGCTCGCCGATGTTCTTCACCGCCACCGACACCTCGAACGCATCCTTCGCGCCCGGCGAGCTGGTGGTCGTCTGCAGGTCGCTGTAATCGAACCTGGTGTAGGTAGAGAGCACCGTAGCCGAACGGGCGCAGCGGCTCGCCGGTGAAGTAGCGTACGGTCCGTCCCTTCATGTCGTAGTCGGCAAACGGCGGAAGCTGCTGCACCGAGCGGTAGAACGTCACGGGCAGCCGCCCGCCGGGATTCGCATCGCCGAACAGCACGTCGGCAATCGCGTTGCCGCCGCGCTGACCCGGATACCAGGCCACGAGGATCGCCGGCAGGTGCTCCTGCGCCCACTCCACCGAGAGCGCCGATCCTGTCATCAGCACCAGCACGACGGGCTTGCCCGTGGCGTGCAGCGCCTCGAGCAGCCGTTCCTGCGGCGACGGGCAAGCACGATATCGGTGCGATCGCCGCCGGCGAAGCCGGGAAAGACACCTGCATCTCCTCGCCTTCGACGTCGCCCGTGAGGCCCGCCGACGAAGACGACCGACGTCGGCGGCGCGCGCGCGCGTCCGAGCGCCTCGTCCAACGGTGGCCTGGCGCGCCGGGCAGCTGCCACGACAAGCCGGACCTCGGCGTCGCGCTCGGCTTCGAAGTCATTCCAGCCTTCAGGCCGTACGGCCTTGCCGGCCTCGAGGTCGACGTCGCGCGCTGCGCGCGCGGGCTCTCGACGTCGGTCGTCCACTCGTCGATCACGGCGTTTCCGTCCACCCACAGCCGGAACCCGTCGTCACCGGTCACGGTGAGCTCGTAGTCTCCCGGTAGCCGGGTGGAACGAGCCTGGCCGGTCCATCGAGCGGAGAAATCGTCGTTGCTCATCGCGCGATCCGTGACACTTCGCCGCGCGCCACGCAGATCGCTCGCTCGGCGATCCGCGATACCCACTTGAACTCGACGGTGGCATCGGTGCGCGTCAGCACCGGCGATCCCTGACATCTCGCGTCCGCGGAATATGCTCGCGCCGCGCAGTCCGTGCGCGGACGACCCGGCATCGGGCCGCAGGTACTGCGGCGTCGATGGCCGCGAGCGCGCGCGGATCACTGCCGGCCTTCGATCGAGGATCCGCGCCGCGTGCGTAGATCACCTTCGTCTTCGGCCCGACGGCCTGCCGGATGCCGCCGAGCGCGGTGACCGGGCGCCGACGGCGTGCCGTAGTAATTGCCGAGCAGCGACATCAGCTCGTCGGCATTCGGCCCGATCGACGGCCAGCGTCCCGATGTCCTTCGCCGAGCGGCAGCACCCCGGTGTTCTTCAGCAGGACGATGGATTCCTGTGCCATGCGGCGGGACAGGCGATCGTGCTCGGGCGCCTCGTTCACGCTGTACGGAATCTGCGCGTACGCACGCGCTCGGGCGGATCGAACATGCCCAGCCGGATGCCGGCGCGCATCAGGCGCTTCAGCGCGACGTCGATGTCGCCTTCGGCGATCAGCCCCTGCGCGACCGCGCGTGCCGAGCGACTGCATGTGTTGCCGCACTCGAGGTCACAGCCGTTCTTCACGCCGATGCGCCGCCGCCGCTTCCGCGCGTGTCGACGATCTTGTGGTTGCGGTAGATGTCGTCGATGGCGCCGCAGTCGGAGACGACGTAGCCGCGAAGCCCCAGTCGCTTGCGCAGGATGTCGCCGAGCAATCGCGCGGCTGCCGGACGCCGACTCGCCGTTGACGCGGTTGTAGGCGCCCATCACCGGACGCGACCTTCGCCTCCTGCACCAGCGCGCTGGAAGGCCGGCAGGTAGGTCTCGTAGAGGTCGCGCTCGCTCGGGTGGACGTCGAAGTGGTGACGGTCCGCCTCGGGACCGCTGTGCACGGCGTAGTGCTTGGCCGTCGCGACCACCTTCCAGGTAGCGCGGGTCGTCGCCCTGCAGGCCCGTGACGAACGCGACGCCCATGCGCGCAGGTCAGGTACGGGATCCTCGCCGTAGGTCTCCTGGCCGCGGCCCCAGCGCGGGTCGCGGAAGATGTTGATGTTCGGCGACCAGAACGTCAGGCCCTGGTAGCGCGCGTGCAGGCCGCGGCGCTCGAACTCGTGGTGCTTGGCGCGCGCCTCGTCGCGCGATGACGCGTGGCCACCTCGTGCAGCAGCGGCGCGTCGAAGGACGCCGCCATGCCGATCGCCTGCGGAAGACACGGTAGCCGCGCCCGAACGCGCCGACGCCGTGCAGGCACTCGTTCCACCACTCGTAAGCCGGCACGTTCAGGCGGGAATGGCCGGCGCGTCGTTCACCAGCTGCGAGACCTTTTCGTCGAGGCTCATCCGGCTCACCAGGTCGGCGGCGCGCTGGTCGGCTGGCAGGTCCGGGTTCAGGTACGGCGGGGTCGCCTGCCTGCGGCCCGAAGCTGATCGGCGGTGGCGGCGAGGACCGCACACACGGCGAGGACCGCCATTGGTCCCGGGCGGCGGCGGACGAGCGCTCAGAAGTCGTCATGGCGAGTGGGATTGTAGAGGAACCTTCACAGCGAATTGCCGTGCCGGCCTCTTGGCCTGCGCACCTTCCGGTATCATTTCCACACCGCAGTCACGCCGTGTCCTCGGATCACCTGAATCGACCCTCGTGCTGCTGGAGCAGATCCGTGCGGGCGACGATGCCGCGCTCGACCTGCTCCTGAGGCGCATACCGGCCCCTCCTGACCCGATGGGCACGCGGCCGCCTGCCCCCATGGGGTGCGCGATCTGTCCGACACGGAAGACCTCGTTCAGGAGACGATCATTGCTGCGCTCAGGCACCTCGATCCAGTTCGAGTTGCGCGGTGACGGCGCACTGCACGCCTACCTGCGCCGCGCGATGCTGAACCGGATTCGCGACGAGCTGCGCCGACATAGCCGGCGCGGTTCCGCGGGACACTCGACGAGCGCCTGCGTGTGCGCCGAGGACTCGCCCCCTCGATCAGGTGATCGGGCACGAGGCCGTCGAGCGCTACGAGCTGGCGCTCGCGCAGCTCACCTCCGCCGAGCGCGAGGCGATCATCGCGCGCATCGAGCTGGGACAGACCTTCGCCGAGGTCGCCGGCGCGCTCGGCAAGCCGACGCCGGAAGCGGCCCGGATCGGTCAACCGCGCGCTCGCGCGGCTGGCGCGCGCTCATGCCATGACCGACGAGGATCGTCTCCGCGCGCTCGTCGCGGCGGTCGCCGACGGGACGCCCGTGGACTGGCAGAGGGCCGAGTCGGGCGCGCAGACCGACGAGGAACGCGCGGTGATCCGGCAACTCCGGCTGATCGCGACCCTGTCGGAGTTGAGCCGCAGCGACGAGGCACGCACACGGTCGATGCGGCCGCCGCGCCATCGCGCAGTCAGGCCGCCCGCGCCGATGCCTGATCAGTGGGGCCCCCTGCGGCTGCGCGAGCCAGCCGGCTAGTCGCGGCCATGGGACCGTCTACCGCGCATGGGACCCGCAGCTGGCGCGCGAGGTGGCGCTGAAGCTGCTGCAACGCCGACCGTTGCCGCCGACCCCTTCACCTTCGAACAGTCCGCTATCATCGCCGAAGGACGCCGGCTCGCGCGGCTGCGGCACCCGAACGCTCATCGACGTCTACGGCGCTGCAGACACGCAACGAGGCCGCGTCGGCTTCTGGATGGAGTTCCTCGAAGGCCAGACGCTCAAGCAGTGGGTCGACGTCGCACGGGCCTGATGAGCTCCCGCGAGGCCACCTGGGACATCGGCGACCGACCTCTGCCGGCGCCCTCGCCGCCGTCCACGCCGCGGGCCACCAGTCCACCGCGACGTCAGGCGCAGAATCGTCATGAGCGCGGCCCAAAGGGCCGGGCGCACCGTGCTTGATGGATTTCGGCACGGGCGCGTCGAGACCGGCGCGATCGCCCGGCTGGCCGGCGCGCCTCTGCATGGCCCCGGAACTGCTGAGCTGGCGGCCCCCGGCGACGCCCAAGAGCGACCTTTACAGCGTCGGCGCCCTGACAGCTTTTACCCGGTTTCCGGCGAACTCCCGTCACGGGCCCCTCCTTCGCCCACATCAAGGCGGCCCATCTGGCCGGGTCCAGAAAAACCGTCTCGGGATGTCCGCCCCGACCTCCCGCGGCGTTTGTCAGAGTGGTCGATCGGGCTCTCTCGGCCGATCCGGCCGCCCGGCCTCCGACGGCCGGGGCGCTCCAGGCGGAACTGGCCGCCTCGCTGGAGTTGCCGGCTAGAGACCACGCCTCCGCTCCGCGCTCCCGGAGCTGCGCCGGGGCTGGGCGAGACGCCGGATCGCCGGTCAGAATACGCTGATGGCGACTTGCCGCCTCCGCCGCGCTGGTAGGCGCGCCTGTGGGCGTACGGGCAGCACCAGCCGGGTTGGCGGCCGGAGCCACGAGGCCATGACCGCCTCTCGCGTCCGGAGCCTCCGGCCGTCCTGCCGCTCGAGAACCTCTCCGGCGCCGGGCCGGACTATCTCAGCGACGGCATGACCCGCGATCTGGCTGACGACGAACCTGCGCTGAAGCTGGGCGCGCTGCGCGTGATCGCGCGCGGGTCGGTCATGGGCTACAAAGGCAGCCACGCCGCGCGCACGGAGATTGCCAGCGCGCTGCAACGTCGACGCCGTCGATCCAGGGCTCGGTCCTCCGCGACGGCAACCAGGATCCGCATCACGGCGCAATTGGTATCAGGCGTCGATCAGAGCACGCCTCTGGGCGGGAGACCTACGATCGCGACATCCGCGACGCGTTCACGCTGCAAAGCGACCTCGCGCGACATCGCGCGCGGCATCAACTTGTCGCTGACGCCCAGGAACAGGCCGGGGCTGCGGGCGCTCGGCGCGTCGCTGCCGCGCAAACGTCCAGGCGCAGGGAATACCTGAAGGATGGACGGCACTCGAGCCCGGGATCAGCTTCCGCAGTCGGCGATGCGCCTGACGCACTTCGAAAATGCCGTCCGCATCGATCCCAAGCGCGCAGGCATTCGAGCATCTGCCTACGCATACAGCCACGCGGAGCGACGCTGGCCAAGATGTCTGGTGATGAGGCGTACTGGTCGGCGCGCGACGCGGCAATGCGGGCGCTCGATCTGGACAGCTTCGCAGTCCGCGGCCTACTACGCGCTCGGCCTGGTGCAGTTCAACCACGACTGGGACTGGGCTGCGGCGTGCCTCGTCGTTCAAACACGCGATCGATCTCGATCCCAGCAACGCACGACGCGCATGGCCCAGTATGGAGAATTCCTGACCGGCCCGGGGCGCTTTGCCGAGGCGTTGACCGAGATGCGCCGCGCCCGCGAGATCGACCCGATGAACCACGTCCGGCGATCGGGCGTCGCGCGATGGTGCTGTTCTACCTGGGACGGTATCCCGAGGCAGAAGCCGAGTTGGCCAGATATTGGCGCCATCAGCAAGAACATGGGCGTGGCGAAGGCGTTCATGCTCGGTCGCGTGCGCCGTCCCGGGGCCGGACCGACGAGGCGCTCGCGAAGCAATTCTCGCCTCGAGCCGGATCGCTCCGAAGGAGGCCCGCGCATTTTTCTCTGCCCAGAGCTGCCCGCGTGCTGGCAGCCGTCGCGGGCCGCGCTCCCGAGGCCCGTGCAGCTCCTCCGTCAGATCGAAGCGCAGTCCTGAGTCCGAACGAATCCCTGGACGCGCTGAGCACCAGTCCACGTCTGCGCCGCCCATCGGCCAACGCGACACCGCCATGGCTTTGCTGGAGCCGTGCCGTTGACTTGCCCGGCTGCCCGCTGCTCCTCTGGATCCACGGTGGATCCCCGCTTCGCTCCCCCGCACGCGGACCCGCGGTTCACGCCTGAGCTGAAGCTTCGTCGTCGCGTTAGTCTTCAAGAGGAGTAACCATGGGCGAAAAAGCCGAAGCGCCTGCATAGAAGACGGTCCCCTCGCTGAAAGCGGCCATGCATGAAGTCCGCTGGGAGAGGCGGCGAAGAGGCTGCTCGGAGACAAGGTCGCGGAAAGCGCGATCTCGACGCCACGATCAAGGGGCTGTCGCGCTTGGAGGCACAGGCGGCGGGTAGATGTGGGACCGGCGTCGTGGCCCGAGCTCACACGCTCGTCCTCGCAGGCCACCGGCAGATCCGCCCGCGAAGACGCGGTGCCGTTCGCCGCGCGCCGACCCTGCGGTCAGCTACTGGCGCGGGGGCCGGTTCATCGCGAGAGAGAACACGCCAGCGGCGCCTGCGCGGGAGCCGACGCCGCTGGCCATGGCGATCCTCGGTCACGCCTGGCGAGTGGCCTGGCAGACGCGGACGCGCTCGCGCGCCGGGCGCCCCAGTGAGTTCGGCGCCTGCGGCCCGGCCTTCCACCGCGCGCAGTTGCGCGCTCGAGGCGTGCCACGCTGCTCGAACGACGGCGGGGCGCGCGGCGTACGGCGCGTCCGCCTCGACGCGCGTGGGCGCCCTGGCTGCCCACGCGGGGCTATTCCACCCTCGGCACGCGGAAGCAATACGTAACCGGAAACGAAGCACACC
>ERZ1370068.10426-contig-9126_pt1 | contig 35530 bp, 53 predicted proteins | sample MGYA00561227_ERZ1370068 | MGnify/ENA primary metagenome ERZ1370068 (study PRJEB38410, sample SAMEA6850437) | metagenome | study: Metagenomic assessment of the ecological functions of the soil: analysis of the soil microbiota associated with the... | reverse complement strand
CAGTTACGTATTGCGAAGGCACATCGAGGTGTGGTGCCGGCTGTCGCTACGGCATCGTCGCCAACCGAGTGAGCCCGACATCGACCGCGGCTCTCACGGTCCACCGTACCGATTCCATCGGTGTAGCCGCGACGTCTACGACGAAACTGGCGTAGTAGTGAATCCATCGGGCCCGCGGATGATACTGGACACGCTCGACGGGTTGCGACGGCAGATCGCGGGACCGGCGAACCCGGACCTCGCCGATCTTGGCCACAAACAGGCTGCCGTGCTGTCGCGGACCGCGCAAATCCCGTTACGGGTGAGCCGGAACGACTGCCGGCGATCCTTGCGGGATTCATCATGCGTGGTCCTGCCCACCCGCCGGCCCTTGCGTTTCCCGGCCAGGCCGAGTCGCAAGTAAATTGCGCCGTTAGGCGCGGCGAGAAAGTCGTTGACCGACCGTACCAACGCCACACTGGGCACCTCGCGCCAGCCAGCTCGCGTTCCTCCAGTGTGTCTTAGGCCGCAGTGATGACGCGACGCTGAATCTCCGCTGTCGCGACAGTTTCGATCCCGGCCCGGTAGGCCTCGCCGCGGACACGCAGTAGCGTCGTTGAACACCACCCGGCACACCCGAACACCCGGGCCAGCATCGGTCTGCTGAGCTGGTGTCGGTCCTGATGCGGTACCGGTAACGCATCTGCATACCCCGACGGTAAGGCCGACCTGTGACAACCCACGACCTATCGCCGCGCCCGACACAGCGTGTCTCCGCTGCACGCGCACCTTGTTTTCGTAACCAAATACCGGCACGCCGGTTTTCACCGACGCCATGCTCGCCTTACTGCGAGCACACCATGCGTGGTGTGGCGCCGATCTCGATGTCGAGTTGGTGAGTTCAACGGCGAGACCGACCACGTGCACCTATTGGTCGTCTCCCCTGGCCCGCCGTGGCGATCTCCGTTCTCGTCCAGCGACTCAAGTGCTTCGCACTGCTTACGCGGTGCGCGCCGCGAACTCACTGGCGCAAAGGCGCGCGCGTCCCATGCTGGCACGCGCCACCTCTGGTCGCCGTCCTACTTCGTCCGTCTCCTGTGGCGGTGCACCGCTGGCGATCATCAAGCTAAATACATCAATGGACAAAGCCCGACCGACTCTGAACGCTGGCTTCCGGCGACAAACGGATGGGCTCACCCTCGAACCAAAAAGTCCAAGGCTTAGCCCCAAGAACTGGTCAGCTTCGCGCGTTCGGCACCGTCGCGCGTAGATCCGGCCGGATCGCGGACTCGCTCTCTTGCGCGGGTTGGGCTGCGGATGGCCATGATCAGCTGCCGGCGCCGGCCGCCGACAGCCGGGAGCGGTTCGGCGAGGGCCTGATCGGACTGACCACATCACTGGCTGATTGGCGCCGCGGCACAAAACCGACGCGCGGTGACTTCGCCCATGCGCAGACGGTCCGGGCCACGCATCGCGATCCTCGTTGCCATAATCCTCACATTGGCGACCGCAGGCGTCGGGCTCGTAGCCACGCTGATCCTTGAATCGCCCGCGCTCGTCTTCGACGACCTCGACGCCTACGGGGAAGTGCCGATCCCGGCAACGGGCTGTTCAGTTTGCACCTGCCCGCGGGCGAGGCGACCGTCAGCTTTCACATCGGCTGGTCACGCGCAGCCCGTCGTCAGAGGATTTCGACTCTCCGATCTGCAGTTCCCGATCACTCCGCCCGCGGGTGCCCGAAACCCCAAGCGACCGAGTGTCGGCGGCACAACCACAGTGAACAGCGACACACACGTGCGGGTGTAAGGTGGTGCAGGTCCCCCCAGGCGGGCACCGGTGACATTACCGCGTTACCGAAGGGAAGCGTCAACGGCTGCATCCAATCCCCGGCCTCGCGTTTGGCCACGGCAGTTCCTACTGGCTTGGCTGGATGGGTGCCTTCGGCGGGCTGCTCGCCCTTTGGCGTCCGGAGTCCTCACCGCCGACGCTGACCTGGCGTCCGCCCGCTCCGCCGCTGGTGGCGACGAGATGCCCGCTGGCGCCGGAAGAGATGGATGAGCTTCAACGAACCGAGGGAGTGTGTGCCGCAGCAGCGCCGAGCTACACGCCGAGCGATCAGGAATCCGCCTCGAGCAAAGCTTCGCCAACTCTGCCGCGCTGCGGGACTCAGGAGCGCTGACCGAGGCCGAATTCGAGGTAGGCCAGGAGGAAGCGCCGCATTCTCGATAGCCGCATAGGTCACGCGGTGGGTTCAACAACGGTGATTGCAGCGCCCCGGCGGCCGCGCCCGCGTTGAGCTGCGGTGGTCAGTGGGGTGCAGCCGCAGCATTTCATGCGTGGTAGAACTCCTGCGCGGATTCCGATCGACTCAAGCAGTCGGGCGCGCGTCGGTCAGAGTACCGCCGCGTTGCCTGAATCTGCGAGGGATTGTCGAAGGCGCGTGGATCTTTGTGTCCCGGCAATCACTGTCGCGCGGGTTCAGGGCCTCGGCGGTGTCGAGAGCGGCGAGCCATTCGTCGATCCCGGTGACGCCACCGGACTCCGTCAGGTACAGGTGCACCCCGTTGTAGACGACGTCGCCTGCGACGAGCAGACCCATCTCGGGCACATGCAGCATCGTGGTCGCGTCGGTGTCGGTGTGACCGACCTCGACTGGAACGAGCGCGACACCGTCGAGCTCGAAACCGCGCTCGTCGACGACGGTCACGTCCAGCTGCGCCGGCGGGTACGCTGCCCGGGGAACACTCGATCCCAGAAGTCGGCACGGAACTGCTGGATCGTTCTGCGCCTGCATCAGTTCGGCAGTTCCTGCCGTCGCTCGCACGGTGACGCCAGGGAACCTCTGCAGCAACGGAATTGCGCCGAACCAGTGGTCCCCGTGACCGTGGGTGATGTAGATCTGCCGCAGTTCGCGTCCCCGATGCCACGATCCAATCGCCGACCTCGGCCGCCTGCGTTGTGGTGAGCGGAGGATCGACCAGCACGGCGTCGTGTCGTCCGAGGATGAGTGTGGAGGTGATCGGTGACCACATCCGTGTGCTGCCATCGGGTAGCGGGCCGCGTCCCGATTGCGGGATCTGCGTCGTGACAAAGAGCTTGTGTTCGAGCGGCCCGGCTCACGGTGTCACCCCGACGATCGCATCGGTGAAGTCGAGGATCATCGTCGCGACCGACCCGGGGTACTCGACGTGTACCCAATGACCGCCCTTATCGATGACATTCACGTCGGGTTCGACGAAGCGCGGGGCTGATGGCATCGACGAGTTGCTGGGTGACGAAACCGTCGGCGCCGCCGCGGATGATGAGTACTGGGCCGCCGAATGTGCTCGTTGCAGGGGCGTTGCCCACCCCGTTGTTCCATACGTCGACGTAGTGGGCGGTGACGTCGGCTGCGACAGGGGCGCCGACGTCGGCGAGCCGGTCAAGCTGTTCCTCGCTGAGGTGGGGCGATAGTTCGGCGCGCAGGCGGCGCTGTGCGAACGCGGTCACCGCCGAGGGCGCCAAAGCGGCGCGACCACCTCGTCGGGCAGCTGTGTACCGCCCAGCGGCACGGGGGTGAGCAGCACCAGTCCGCGAACTCGGTCCGAATGCTGCGCGGCGACCAGCTCGGCGACCTGCGTGCCGAGGCTCTGGCCGACCACGATCACCGGCCCGTCGATTCCCGTGAGGATTTCGCCGGCCTCGGCGGCGAGGACTCCAGCGTCGTGCTGCACGCATCGGCGACTGATCCGCTGCGGGTGCCGAATCCGGGCAGGTCGTAGCGCACGGTGCCGACCTCACCTGCCAGGGACATCGACCAGGCCGTCCCACACCGACGCGTCGTCGAGGAAGCCGTGGATCAACAGGGCTGTGGGCGCATCGGCCGCGTCTGCCGGGGTCCGGGTGATGCGGAACCTGTTGAGTGACTGCGTCATTTCGCCGCCGCCTTCGTGGAGCCCGACGGTGACCATTCGGCCGTGTCGATGGGTGAGTAGTCTGTGGCGCGTCCGTCGAGCCGGGCGGCACGCTGGGAGCCGACCTCTTCCAGGAGCTCGTCGGGCAGCGGCGTGGTGAAGATGTTGTTGACAAGGGTGTACTCGGCGGCGAGCCGACCGAGACACACCGAGCGCGCCGACGTCGATTCGCCCGCGGGACAGGTACAGGTCGTCGCGCACGTGGATGCGCTTCACCCGTCCCCAAACCACGTGATCGGGCAGCGGCGGCATCGGGATGATGCGGTCGACGACGCACTCGAAAGAGATCGGAGCGTCGGCGATGCGTGGAGCCGAAATGACCTCGGATGCAGCTTTTTCCAACCCGAGCGCCTCGAATTCGTCGACATCGGTGTCGAATTCGTGGGCTGAGCGGTGAACGGCGTCCGCCTGCCCGATCGATGCGATGTTCACGACGAATTCACCTGTGTCGCGGATGTTGACGAAGGTGTCCTTGAGGGTCACCCCGTCCGAGCGTGGCTGCAGAGTGATCGACAGAACCGGCGGGAATCTGCCGACGACGGTGAAGAACGATACCGGTGCGATGTTGCCGACTCCGGAGGTAGAGCTGGTGCTGACCCAGGCGATCGCGCGGGGCAGTACGCTGCCGATGAGCAGTTTGTAGCTTGAGGTGGGGTCGAGGTCAGCGGTGTCGATGATCATTGTTGTCTCCTTTGCGGCGTAATTGTTCAATTTGCTTGCGGCCACACGCGTATTCAGTGAGTCGCTGGTTGTGGGCGTCGCCTGAATGCTGATGACTCGCCATCCTGCCTGCCCGCGTGCCACCTCGAAATGGGCGGCCAGTCGCTCGATCTCCGTTGCCGTCGGTGCGACTGGCGTGACCAGATCACCTCGATCGCCGCGCCGTTGTCGTGATAGACCGTCACCCGTTGGTCGGGCACCGAGGTGTAGCGCGTAGCCGTCGCCGTGCAACCGGTCTTGCAACTCCTGCAGGAGCGCCACGACGGCGGGCGCGTCCAGGAACCACCGGCTGCCCTGGTCGTCGGCCCAGTGCAGCGGCGCACCCCAGTAGTCGAGGATGAGGGACGTCGCCGGCCCACGCGCTTGATCGTGCCGGCTCCGACGCCGATCCAGGTCGGTCAGGTAGTCGTCGAGGAAGAACCAGCGCGAGACTTCGCCTTGAACAGACGATGCGCTGGAATCGCCCTGAGCTTCCGGCAGCAGAGCCACGGCGGCGTACCAGACTGGGCCCACGGTGTTGAGCCGGTCCGGATTTACAGCGCGACCATCTGCGCTCGAAAGATTCGTTGGGGCTGAGCGTTTCAGGCGAGTAGTCCGAAAGCGCGCGTTCAGCAAGGTATTCGCGGGTCTGGGCCGCGGACGATCGCTACGGAGTGCGTCTGGGCAGTGGTCGCGTTCTTTGTTCTTGGTGGCCTCGCCACGACGCGCACGCAGTAACACTCAGCGCCAGCGACGCGTGTCGCGAGCGGCCAGCTCGCGCTCTCGATCCCCAGCCGTGAGCGCTTTCGTAGGCAGGCACTGATGCGACACGCTGTTGGCATGCGACGTGTCGCGCGCTCTGCGTGACGACCAGCGCCTGATATGGATTTGAAAGTGGTACGTGCAGCACCGTGGTGTCGTCGTTGTAGTCGGTGTGATTGCGCTGACCTCCACTTAGGCCAGGCAGCGCTTGGTGGCTTCTCTCCAGCTCGATCCCGTCGACGGGGAATGGGGCTGGTAGTACGACGTGGGGGCTGGAGGGATCAGGCCGGCCCGGATAGTCCACGTCCCACAGCTACGGCCTGAGTTCTCGGCGCGCCGCTGAAAGCATCATCGCGACGCGGATCGTGCCGTCGGTCGCATACGGCGATTGCATCAGGGAAACCGTTGCAGCAGAAGGTCGGTGCCGAACCAGTGGTCGCCGTGGCCCGCGGGTGGCGAAGACGGCGGGTCAGGCGTTTGCGGAGCGCTTTCCGATCCGGGGTCGCGCCGACGCCAGCGGTCGCACCTGCTCGTAGAAAGTCAACGGCGTGGTTCGACGAGGACGGCGTCGTTGGTCGCCGTAGATCAGCGTCGAGGAGCGACCTGGCGAGGGAGACGATCACCTCCGGTAGCTGCTGCGTCGCGGGCAGGCGTCTGCTCGCGGTGCGACAGTGGCGCAAGCCCGTCGGACCAGACACGTCGTAGTGTCACGCAGCTCGGACATGATCGTATCTCCTGAATCGGGTTCAGTGTGTTTACGCCACGTGCGCTGAGGTGTTCCTGCGTGAACCGATGCGGCGCCGCGGCGCCGCTTGGCCTCTGTCGGAGCGCGGCCGCACGCCGTACGGGTCGAAGTGACCGCCGCTTCTGATGGTGATTCAACAGCTTCTTGGGCTGCAGAGCCGCTCTCGTAGGCAAAGCCGAGCGCCAGGGTCGGTGACGGTGGATGAGAGTCGTGCAGGCCAGACGCGACCATCAGCAGGAGGCGTTGTGGAAGGCCTCGCGCCATCCAGGTGCCCGGCTCAGCCCATGCTGCGCCGCGCGGGCTGAGCAACGTCACGACGTTGTCCCAGACCCGTCGGCGAACCGGCTGGCTGTAGAACGCGATGGCGCCGGGTGCGCGGTAGCGCCGCCTGCACCGACCGACGGGTCGTCGCTGCACGACGGCCTGGGTGGCCCGCTGGCGCGCCGTCGAACTGCCGGCGTTATGCCCGTCGCCGGCGGGCGCGCGCCCAGATGCGCACGGACACCGCTGGTCAGGGGGCGACGCCACGCGCCGCAGGCTCTGCTACGATACCCAGGCTGGCGGTGGGCACCGCAAGGGCGTGACCACCGCGCAGACGCAGCCGCCGGGTCGAGTGGCCCCCGCACGTATCGACCGCGTGGCCGCCGGCATAGCTGCTGCCCCTACAGCCCGATCCGGTTCAGGGCCGACGAAGGGTTGGCTTTCCGGCAGGAGATCGCCCGCCGCCAGTCGGCGATCTGCACCCACGGGCTGGGTCGATGTCAGTAGCGCGGCAGATCCGCCGCTGGCGCCGAAGCCGCGGTGGTCGTGCACCAGCACGACACATCCCGGCGGCGGCGAACATTCCTGGGCGAATCGCTCCAGCCCGTGCTTTACTTTTCCGGTGAACCAAAAATAATGATGGCCAGGACCAGAGCCGTCGGGAACGGTCGCTTCAGCCCTGCAGGGCCTTCGCCACCTTCGGCCGCAAACTGACATCCGTCTTTGCACCATCCCGCTCCTTCCAGTCTTCGCAGAGCCGCCAGCATCAACGATGTCGGTGCAATGAATCACAAAGGGGACAATTCTGCAATGACCCCGGTATTGGGATATGAATTTGGTACCTTAGGCTCAAGGGTGGCGGCAGACAGCAACGTCGCCCTCGGTGATTTACCTTATGCCCGCGGCGGGCGCAGGTCCGACCAGAAGATAGTCGGGCTACAAGCAGGCCTTGGCGGTTGAGTGGAAAGCTGGTTTGCGCCGCGAGGAACTCCGGCGTGACGCTGGATTACCTGAAAGTACTACCTGCGGCCTGAGCAGGGGGCCGGGCACAAGCACCCGTCCGCCTGACTTCAATGTGAAAGAGCTGGCGCGGGCGTTGCGCCGGAATATCTGCGACGGACCATCTACACCAGCTGGCCGGTCCGGCGGCTGACGTCGCGGTCTGCGCCGGCATCGAGGTCCCCGCGACGACACCCGGAAGCTGATCGAGCAGTTTGCGATGCCGGCGATCGTGGCAGGCAGATGCCTCGACGTGCTGGCCGCGAATTCGATCGCCCAGTGCGCGTCGCGCGCTGGTTTTGCCTCCCGGCCAGAACTGCCCGGTGCTGGCGCCTGTTGGAGCCGGCTGCCCAGCGCGAGGCTCTATGTGGATTGGGACGAAGCGTCACCGACGCCGTGGTGGTGGCGGCTGCGCTGAAGCAGCGGTGAGCGACTCCGGACTGATCTCGCGGCTAGGGCGATGATCGATGAAACTATCGCGCCCTCAGTGGAACGGCTCCGGCGGAACCGGGGTGGTGCATCGGGCGATCGTGGGCTACCGGATCGTACCGTCGATCCAACAGCGCGCCACCCCGTGGTCGGCGATCTCTACCTGCGCTCCTCAACCGGTTCAACATCCCGCGCTCCTGGGCGGCCAGCAACATGCTGGATCATACCGCGCCGAGCCCGGCAGCGACTCAGCCGAGGCGCTCGGCACCGATGCGCTCCGGCCGCTCGGGTGACTGCCGCGAGGCTGTCCCCGCCAGCACCGGAGCGGCACGGCCTGGTTGTGACAGTGCGGCAGTGAATTTGCGCCCCTCGCCCGGCGCTCGCGGCTTTGCCGGATGACTTCCGGACACCAGCTAGCAGCACCGGGAATCAGTCGCAGCCGACGCAGCGTCTGACGCGCCGCCATGCCCTGGACGCCGCTCGGCGCGAATCGATGGCTTGCGCGTGTATCCGGTTGCGCGCTCGGTTTGGGCGGACTGGGCGGCCGTGGCGCACCGCCGTCGGATTCGCGCGCACCCAGCGTGGCTCCTGCGCCAGCTCTGCCTAGTGCGGGTACCAGTGCCTCGGCGCATGGCTCACGGATCACAGCCGCCATGTACAAGTCCTGGAAAGGTCGCTGGGATCCGCGGGCGTTCATTGCCGACCTGCGTCACCAGGAGCAAGGCTTCGCCCTTCGGTTACATTCCGGTGATCCCGGTGTTGCTGGTGGCCCAAGCAGCCCGGTACACCTCGGACGTCCGCGCTCACGACCTCGGGCCGGATGCGCTGTGGGCGATCCTCGCGGCGGCGCTCGTGGCGCATTGGATCACGACTCCGCGTGATCGCCGCGATTCATCCGGGATTGTCGTTAGCCGGTCGTTGCCGCGTCCAACAGTCCTCCTCGTCATCTCGCTGCAGGGGAATCGGTCAGGCATCTTCTCGCACAGGGCTTGTTTTGCGGGTCGGCAGGCGTCTTCCTGGGCGATGTCCGGCACCTTGATCTGTCGGTCGCTTGATGACCGAAACAACGCCTGAAGCGATGCGCGCGTTTTCCTCACCATGGCGATCGCTGGGAAGGTGCCCTCGGCCACCGCGGTGGCATCCGGCAAAGTGGTTCGCTCGACGGCCAATACCGGGTCACCACCTTGGCGTCGGCCTGGCGGGCGCTGCTGGCGATGATGGCGCTCATCCAGTTGCGGTACCATCCCGCCCGACTCACCATACGCCGCCCTTTTCACGATTTCAAACTGGTGTTCAGCTTCCCGTTGGCGGCAACGGCCATGGGGTCACGGTCGGGCACTCGGCCATCTGCGTGACGCCGTATCCTTTGGCCTCGGAAGCTGGCCTGGTCGACGCTGATCTCCGCCACGGCGACAACTGGGCTGTTGGCGATCCTCACCAGTGCGGACAGCGTGGAGAACGCTTCGGGCAGAGCGGCACCAGATACCGCGCAAGGCCAGCCGCAGGCGGCCCATTCGGGTTTCGCCTGCCGGTCCGCGAGGATGATCTCAGTCGACGCGGTTCATTTTTCGAACCGCAATCCGAAGTATCGAAGAACGGAGCGCACAATGAGCGCCGGCGATAGCAGTGCCAAGAACAAGATTGACGACCCGGGTGGTGGGCGCCAAGGAGGCTACCGGGAAGGCCTCAGCAGTATGCGACCAGGACACCGAGAACGAGGGGCAAGGTTGATCATGAGCGAAGTCAGAGCCCGCAGGATGCCGGCGAGAAGATCAAAGACGCATTCAGAGCTGAAGCCGTTATCCGATTTCCAGTCTCACGGCCCGCCATCAAGGACGATGGCGTGGCCGGATCTTTAGCTTGGCGCCGTTGGACTCTTGGGGCATACCTCTAGTTTGACTCACCAGGTAAGTTTGTTAAGCGCTGCATATGAGTATGCGAAAGTGATCATTCTCGGCATCAGGTTCGTTATTCTTTGTCGGCTGGCCTGTTGCCGGTGCCGGGCCATCACTGGCCTAACGGGATCGGCTGGATAACTTCCTCGTCATAGGGTATCGTGCTGCTAGTGCTCGGCCGAACTCGACGTCCCCGCTCGGCGGCCGCCGCTACTGGTGTACTAGGTAGGCGCTTACCCGCTAAAGGCTCCGGGCGTCGGTCGCCTCGGGGACACCAGCGCCGCTGAGCGCGCGAACGAGATCACCCATCACCGCGGTGATAGCTGGGGCGGCTTGCTATCATTGCCGTGGCGACTCCGCCAGTCACTTGCACCGCCATTAGCACGGCTTCTGGTGAGCTCGGGTCTCACAGGCGTGATCGCGCAGGTGACAAAGTCAGCCTTGGCGAGCAAAAACCTCGAGACGTGCATCCGCGTGGCAGCCGGATCTGCTGGGCCAGCGCGGGGATTTGGGTCTGGTCGGCAAGTCCTCGAAGAACCGAAGTCTGAGCGACAGTGCGCCCCCGGTCAGGCAACGCGGCTATCGAATGGCGGGCGAACAGTCTCCGACGTCGAGTACCTTTGGCTCCAGGCTGGAGTCGATGTCACAGGCGTCGCCGAATGCAATTGCCGATACGCGTCGCGCTGGACCGGGTAAATTACCGGCATATTCTGTTGGACAAGGTGGAGAAGTTGCCGCCACCGATCGTCGCGGTGTCTACGGACGACCTCCCGGTCAGATGCCGAGATGCGCGGCGACTTCGAGACGTTTGGCGCACGGGCCAAGCCGTTGCGGAGAGCTCTGCGCGGACTCTAATCAGTTCGCGGCTCGAAGCTCTTTCGACTCCGCGCGGCACTTTCAATGCCCAGCTGTAGTCACGAAAATGCCGACGGGACCTCGGGGCCGCCCACCGGTGGTCGGCACCGCGAATCGACAGTGAAAATCCGGAACCGTTGGTCGAGCATCAAAGCGGTTGACGGCGCTGACTAAACCAAGACGGGCTGACTCCGGGAGGAGGTCGTCATGCGGCTCAAGCCGCGACCATCGGTGTCGGCGCGGGCGATGTGGTCGTGCGAGCGGGAGGCAGAATTGGGCATCGATCAGGTCGTCGCTGACGCCGAGACGCCGGCGCATTCTCGTCAGAGGCGAGCGCTTCGAGCAGGCGGAGCATTTCCGCGACTTCCGCGCAATCCGTGTTCGGCTCAGTACACGCAGCGCCACCCCCTTGCCGTGCCGCAGTTATAACTCACGCGGCTCGGTCCTGAACATCGCCAACGTCGCATGTACCCCGTCGTGGCACCCGCCGAAACGTTACCGGCCGCGACGATGCATGCCCCGGCACACGTGACCGCATCGCCAGCATGGGGCCGGCCGCCAGGCTTCCAGCTCACTCGCAGTGGCTTCCTCGTGGGAGACGCCCGGATCGCCAGCACAGCGGTGTCAGTCCTGACACCGGCGCGCCGAGCCCGGTCGGAGCAGCCGATGAACGCGGCGCCGACAATGCCCGACGCGGTCGCCGGAGTGAAATGCGACTTCGCGAAGCGCGCAGCAGCGCTCCCTCATCGTCGAGCGCTTGCGGCCGACCCCGGTACCAGGCCCTCTGGTCAGGCCAGTTCGGTGGACAGGCAGTAGTGTGACGCCGCTGGGCGCCAGATGGAAGCGGTTGGCCACAAAGCGTGGCTCGGTGGTGATGCCGGCGGCTTGCCCGCCAGGCGGCGTCGACGTAATAGGCGCCGCCGCCGGCATATAACAGCAGCGGTGGGGTGGCCCCCACTGGCAAAGTTTCGACCTCGCAAACCCGTTAAAGCCAGCGCCTCGTCAGTCAAGCCCATATAATCAAGGTGCACATTCTGAATGCCCCCGCCCTGGAGCTCTTGGCGTCAATACGACGTTGAGGCCATCCAGCCACGGTGCACCGGATCCCTCGTCATACACCGCCGGAAGCCGCGCGCAAGCGTGTACACGAGCCATCAACGCTGTCACCACCAAAGCCGCGTCGACACCTTTGGCCCGCCACATCGCCCAAGAAGAAGCCCCAGGTTGAACCAGGCGACAGCGGGAGCAGCAGGTCAGAAATCGCCGCCCACATCGTCGACCGATGCCGTGGAGTAGCAGTCGGCGGCCTGAGCCAGCGCCAGCCGGAGCCGAAAGGACCGGTGGCAGCAATGGCGTTCCGCAGCGTGGCCTGGCGAAAGCCTCTGACCATCCTTCTCGCTCCTTCTCCGCCAGCTGACGCGCCTGCAGGAAGCTTCGCTTTTCGTACGCGCGCGGCGCGTCAGCGGCGATCCAGCACGTAGTGATCTGCAGCCGTTCCGGCTTCTGGTCAGCTCACACTTGACGTTCGCGGTAAAGAAAGTCATCGGCAGCCGGGCCCCGTCGGCGTGCCACGAGAGATCGGTGATCGCACCGCCTGAGGTCGCCGCCCATCTGCAGCAGCGGCCCGAAATGGGTGTCGTAAAGAATGCGTCCACACCACCGCCAGGAGATCGGGCAAAACGGTCCTGCCACACAGCCCATCGGGCTCGTAATCCCAGCTGCTTGGCCAGGGCTTCGTTGGACGCGGATGATGCGCCCGTTTCGGCGTCGGCGATGACGTGCCGCACGAGCGTGTTCCCAGAAGTCCTCGACGCCGCTGGTCACGTCGGTCGAGCGAACGCCGCGATGGCTGCGGCAGCGGTTTCGCCCGGGAGCACTTCACGTGCGGGCAGTGTCCGACGTACCCAGTTACCACGTAGCTGGGACCATTGTGAACGTCGCAGCGTGTGCGCACGTGGCACGCCCCGCACCTCGCGCGGCGCGATGACGTCCTGGGGCGCACTCTGATCACCAAGGTGGGGCAGCGGCACCGTGCCGTGATCGGCGCGATTGTCAACCGAGCCAGGAACGTGGCGTGCGGGCTAGTGGCGTCAACACCCGCGCATGTTCTGGGTCAAAGGGCGACGGAAGGTCTCGGGCCAATTCGTCTTGTAACTCGGGCCGGTCCGAGTGCCCAGCGATGACCGGCGCCATATCGCCTTCGACCAGCCCAGATAGTTCTGCTCCAACGACTCTGGAGCAGTTCTGGCGATTATTCGGCTTTTGAGTAAAGCCGCCGCGATACTCGGCGTCATCGATGTGGCACGGCGAAGGTGTCGCGGCAGTGATGAGGTCAGGCGAACCGACTCGGGATATTTGCGATCGCAGCCAGCACGCCAATCATCTGCCGATACACCCGAATGGGCCGAACGAACACGTAAGACGTCGGCCAGATCAAGTTCGTCGACAATCTCGAGGATGTCACCCGCGTAACCGGACAGCGACGAGTACTTCTCGGCATCCCTCGCCTCAGGGTCCGACGATCCCGATCCCACGAGGTCGATCAGCACCAAGCGAAAGCCTGCCTTGAGTCGGTCCACGACGAGACGCCACAGGTTCTGATCGCAACCGAAGCCGTGGTCGCCAACATGATCGTGGCCATCTTTCGCGCGGCCGACGATTGTTGACGTTGTTGCGTGCGATTACGCTCACTGCCCCACCATTAAGGCGGTCGCCGCACCGTGAACCACGGTCGGTTGCCGACGGCATCGCCGAGCTTGCGCGGTAAAGCAGAGGGCGATGCCTGACTGTCGACTGAGTTAGTGCCCGGGCGACCCATTCGTCGTAGTGCGATCCGTCGCCGATGGTGGTGGAATCGCCGTGGCCGGTGTAGACGACGGTCTCGCCGGGCAGCTTGCCGAGCCGGCCGGAGATCGACGTCGAGGATCGTCGGGAAGTCGGAGTACGACCGGCCCGTCGCGCCGGGGCCGCCCTCGAACAGGGTGTCGCCGCTGAACACGGCGCTCGAGCTCGGGTGCATGCCAGCACACCGATCCCGGTGAATGTCCCGGTGTGTATCGCGCGCAGCTCGTGGCCCGCGACGCGTAGCGTATCGCCGTCGTTGACCGTGCGGAAGTCCTTGTCCGGATGGGTCATTCGCCACAGCACGTCGTCAGCCGGATGCAGCAGCACGGGGGCGTCCAGCGCCTCGCCGAGTTGGGGCGCGACCGGTCACGTGGTCGTTGTGGCCGTGCGTGCACACCACCGCCACCACATGGCGTCCGCCGACAGCCATCGACGATGGGACCTGCGTCGTGCGCGGCGTCGAACACCACGACCTCGGAGTCGTCGCCGACGAGCCAGATGTTGTTGTCGACTTCCCAACTGCCACCGTCGAGTTCGAACGCGCCGTGGGTGACGACGCGTGCGATCGGGCCGCCGTTCACTTCAGCACCACCACCGAGCGCAGCACCTCACCGGCGTGCATCTTGTGGAAGGCGTCCTCGATGTCGCCGATGCCCGATGCGCTCGGAGACGAACTTCTCCAGCGGCAGCCTGCCCTGCAGGTAGAGGCTGATCAGCGTGGGAAGTCGCGCTCGGGCAGGCAGTCGCCGTACCACGACGACTTCAGTGCGCCGCCGCGGGAGAAGAAGTCGATCAGCGGCATCTCCGAGCGTCGCATGTCCGGGCGTCGGAACGCCGACCAGCACAACGGTTCCGGCCAGATCGCGGGCGTAGAACGCCTGCTTCCAGGTCTCCGGCCGGCCGACCGCGTCGATCACCACGTCGGCGCCGTTGCCGTCGGTGAGGTCCTGGATGCGTCTGTCACCGGATCGAGCTCGCGGGCGTTGATGGTGTGCGTGGCGCCGAACTCGCGCGCCCAGTTCGAGCTTCTTGTTGTCGGTGTCGACGCGCGATGATCCGCTTGGCGCCGACCAGCCGCGCGACCCGCGATCGCCGCGTCGCCCACACCGCCGCAGCCGATCACCGCGACGGTGTCGTCGCGGGTGACGGCACCGGTGTTGACCGCCGCGCCGAGCCCGGCCATCACACCGCAGCCCAGCAGCCCGGCCACCGCGGGATCGGCCGCCGGTCGACCTTGGTGCACTGCACGCTCGTGCACCAGCGTCTTGTCGACGAACGCGCCGATGCCCAGCGCCGGCGTCAGCTCGGTGCCGTCGGTCGAGCGTCATCTTCTGCTCGGCGCGTTGAACGTGTTGAAGCAGTACCACGGCCGGCCGCGCTTGCAGGCCCGGCACTCGCCGCACACCGCACGCCAGTTCAGGATGCACGAAATCGCCGGGCTCGACATGTGTCACGCCCTCGCCGACGGACTCGACCGTGCCCGCGGCCTCGTGGCCGAGCAGGAACGGGAACTCGTCGTTGATGCCGCCGTCGCGGTAGCGTCAGGTCTGTGTGGCAGACCCCGCAGGCGATGATGCTCGACCACCACCTCGCCCGGCCCTGGGTCGGGGATGACGACATCCACCACCTCGACCGGCTCACCCTTCTTCCGTGAAATCACACCGCGCACCGTCTGAGTCATGCAGTACAACCTAACGCCAACGGTGGGAGGCTAGAGGTGATCTCTCGGCCTGATGTCAGCGGCCAGGCGCCTCCGGCCCTATACATATCCCACGGCGCACCGCCGCTCGGTCGACGACGCGCTGTGGGTCCTGGAGCTGGCGAAGTGGGCGCACGAATTCGCCGACGCCGAGCGGCGATCCTTGTCGTCTCGGCGCACTGGGAGGCACGCGCCGCTGACCATCGGGTCGACCACCACCGAGACCCCGTTGATCGTACGACTTCTGGGGATTCCTGAGCGCTACTACGAGGTCACCTACGACGCGCCGGGTGCGCCTGACCTCGGCCGCGCAGCGTCGAGGCGCTGATGCCCGACAACGAGCCCGTCGCCCACGACCCGGACCGCAGGCTCGACCACGGCGCCTACGTTCCGCTCACCGTCATGTATCCGGACGCCGCCATCCCGGTGCTGCAGATCTCGATGCCCACCCTGGACCCGCAGCGTCTGCTGCACCTCGGCGAGCGGCTGCGTCCGTTGCGCGACGAACGGCGTCCTGATCATCGGGTCCGGATTCACCACGCACGGTCTGCCGTTCCTCGACGACGCGTCGCCCGGACGCCAGCCCGCTCGGACTGGTCAGACCGAGTTCGACGCCTGGGCGCGGCGAACGCTTCGCCGCGCGGCGATGTTGACGCGCTCATCGACTTCCGCCACCAGGCGCCCGGCATGCCGTACGCACATCCGACCATCGAGCACTTCTCACCGTTGTTCGTCGCGCTCTGGGCATCGCAGCGATCCGGAGCAATCGCCCAAACAGGTCATCGACGGCTACTGGATGGGCCTGGCGAAACGGTCCATCGAACTGACTTGACCGGATATACCGTTGAAGCGAGTCGACAGGTGGTCACGCACGCAGAAACCGCATCGAACTCCTGCTGGCGGCCCGCACAGCCTACGTCCGGCGAGACTGGCACGCCTCCTACGAGGCGTTCGTCCGGCGCCGCCGAAGCCGACGCCGCTGGACACCGACGACCTCGACGCGATGTCCGCGGCGGCGTGGCGACGGCTGGGCCGCGGCAGGAGTCGCTGCGCGTCGACGGAGCGCGTTCGCACAGCTGGCTCGGCACAGATCCGCCGTCGGCGGCGATGAAGGCCGTCCGAACCTCGGCACTGGCGTGGATCAACTCGCGGGGACCTCAACATCGGCTGCAGGGCTGATGAACCGCGCGCGCCGTCTGCTCGACGGCGCGCCCGAAGGGTCCGACCCACGGATACCTGGCCTACCTCGGACGTCGGCCGTTGCGGCGCTTCACCGGAGATCGCGCAGGCGCTCGCGGACCGGGTGACGGGTGCTTCGCAGCATGCATGCCGCGGCTGGAGAGTCCCGCGGTCGACGGCGCTCTGGTCAGTGGCCGAGGCGCTGGCGCGCGATTCGTCGACGCCCAGATGACCGAGGCGTTCGGGCTGCATCGACGAGGCGCATGCTGCCGGTGCTGGCCGTGGCCAGGTGCCGATCGAGTGGGCTGCCGACATCTACTGCACGGTCGTGCATCTACCAGTGCCATCGGCTGGCCGATCTGCCCCGAGCATGCGGGCGTGGACGCAGTCGATGGAGCGCTGGTGCAACGACTTCGCGGCGTCGGCCACCTACGGCGGCGTCTGTGACGTGCACCGCCTGCAACTGTCTCGCCGCGACCGACGATTACGGCCGGCTCGAGGCATCGATTCGCCGCGTCGCGAGCCGCGTCGTTGGAGGACGTCAACATCTGGGCGGCCGGTGAGGGCTATTACCAACTGGCGCGAGGTGCGCGAGCTGCGCGGTGACGCCGACGGTTGCGTTCGCCGCGTCTCGCGCGCCCGCGGCGCTGGGCGTCGAGCCGCAACCGGGTGAGGCGCTGTTGCGCTGCCGCGATCGGTCACGGCGATACCGCTTGGACCGAGCTTCGAGGTTCGCGCTGGCAGGAGAGGACCGAACTGGGCCGGCATGCGGCTGCTGCGTGGTGCGGTCGAGGTGGCGCTCGCCCGTGGAACAGCCTGGATGAAGCCGAAAGACATTGCGGTGAACTCGAATCCGGCGCCGAAGCGTTTCGGTACGCCCGGCTTCCGCGCGTGGGCGGCGCACCGCGCGCGCGATGCATGCTGGTGCAGCAGGGACGCCACGCCGGGAGCCGCTCGACGCGCTGCAGGCGGCGCTTCGCGGAGTACCGCACGCAGCAATCGCGCTACGACACCGCGCCAGGTCTACGAGTGGATGGCCGTGGCCCACAAGGCACTCGGCGACGACGAGCCGAGCCGCCGCCGACTCTGCCACCGCGGAGAACATCTACGCACAACTAGGCGTCGAGCCGGCACCAGTCTGCAGGCACAGATCGCCCGGCGGCCTGACGACGCGCGGAGATCGAGATCCTCCGACGCGTCGCGCGGCGGCGCCACCAACAAACAAGTCGCCGAGCAGATCTGCATCAGCGAGAAGACCGTCGAGCCGGCATCTGGCCAACATCTACGCCAAACTCGGTGTCTCGTCGCGCACCGCGGCAGTGGCGTGGGCGCACGCAAACAACTCGCTGTAGCAAGCTTCTGCATCATTTGCACCATCAGCGACTCTGGAATTTGCATGGTTTGCCCTGATGCGGCAGCAAGGCCCGACGACGCCTAGCGTCTCAGTCCATGACGACTGTGAACGAAAACGCCACCGACGCACCGAGGAATTCGCCGAGCGCATGGTCGGCGCGATCGACACAGCGCCAGCCTGGCCATCCTGCTGTCGATCGGGCATCAGACCAAGCTGTTCGACACGCTGGCGGAGCTGCCGCCGGCCACCAGCGCGCAGATCGCGCCGATGCCGTCGGGGCTCAACGAACGTTATGTGCGCGAGTGGCTGGGCGGTGTGGTCACCTGCCGCGTCATCGACTACGACCCTGCCTCCGCAGACGTACTTCGCTACCGCGCCATCGCGCCGCGGTGCTGACCTGCGCGCCGCGGGCCCGACAACCTGTCCCGCGTCGCGCAGTTCATCCCGATGCTCGGTGAGGTCGAACAGAAGATCATCGGCTGCTTCCACTCCGGCGGCGGGCTGTCCTACAGCGAGTATCCGCGGTTCTCACAAGGTGATGGCCGAGCAGAGCGGCGAGGTGTTCGACGCCGCGCTCGTCGACGTCGTCCTGCCGATGGCGGACGGCCTGCCCGACCGACTCCGCGCGGGCGCCGACGTCGCCGACATCGGTTGCGGCAGTGGTCATGCGCCATCAACGTGATGGCGCGAGGCGTTCCCGCTCAGCCGGTTCACCGGTATCGACTTCTGGACGAGGGGCTGAGCCGCCGGAGCCGCCGAGGCCCGGTCTCTCGGCTGACCAACGCGACCTTCGTCGCCAGGCCGATGTCGCTAAGCTCGACGCGGCCGAAGCCTACGACGTCATAACGGTTTTCGACGCGATCCACGACCAGGCCCAGCCGGCGCAGGTGTCTGCAGCAACATCTATCGCGCGCTGCGGCCGGGCGGCGTCCTGCTGATGGTCGACATCAAGGCGTCGAGTCAGCTCGAGGACAACATCGGCGTCCCGCTACGTGCGTACATGTACACCGTCTCGACGATGCACTGCATGAGCGTTTCGCTGCGGCCTCGACGGAGCCGGGCTGGGCACCTGCTGGGGACGTCAGCCGGCCACCTCGATGCTGGCCGACGCAGGCTTCGGCGACGTTGCGGTCCATGAGATCGAGTCGGACCCGATCAACTTCTACTACGTCGCGCGGAAGTGATGCCGATGACGGTCGAAGCGAGCAGGCGGCAATCGCTTCCTCAGCTGAGCGGCGGCGGTTTGTTCGTGACGGACGGAGGCCTGGAGACGGAGCTGGTCTTCCACGACGGCATCGACTTGCCGTGCTTTGCGGCGTTCCCGTTGCTTGGCGAAGCCGGACAGCCGCAGCCGGCTGCGTCGCTACTACGACGGCTATCTGGCGATCGCGCGCGAGCACGGCGCCGGGCTTCATCATCGAAACGCCCAACATGGCGCGCGCAATCCCGACTGGGCCACTCGGCTCGGCTACTGCGCTCCAGAACAGCTCGACGGCTTCAACCGTGCCGCGGTGGCCCTCGCCGAAGAGGTCGCGCGCAGCCGCGGCGGCCGACGGCATCACCGCGGTGGTGAGCGGCTGCGTCGGCCCGCGCGGCGACGGCTACGACCCGGGCAACGCGATGACGCCTGAGGAAGCCGAGCGGCTACCACGCCGTTGCAGATCGGCACGTTCGCCACCACCACCGCCGACCAGGTCACCGCGATCACCATGACCAACGCCGAGGAGGCGATCGGCATCGTGCGTGCCGCGTCGCGCGGCGGGCATTCCCGCGGCGATCTCCTTCACGGTCGAGACCGACGGCCGGCTCCCGACGGGCCAGCCGCTGCGCGAGGCGATCGAACAGGTGGACGCGGCGACCGACGCCCGCGCCGCCTACTTCATGGTCAACTGCGCGCATCCCGACGCACTTTCGCCGATGCGCTGGACGGCGATGGGCCGTGGCGGCGAACGGCTGCGTCGGCTTGCGCGCGAACGCATCCGACGAAGAGCCACGCCGAGCTCGACGAGGCGACCGAGCTCGACGAGGGCGATCCGGTCGAGCTCGGCGCCCGAGCACGCCGCGCTGCGTGACCGACTGCCGCAGTCACGGTGCTCGGCGGCTGCTGCGGCACGGACGCCCGGCACGTGGCGGCGATCGTCTCGTCCTGGAACGCGACTAGGGCCGAGATGCAAGAATTACCGATTCGGCACAGCGCAAAGTTCCACTGTTTCTCCGATGTGCGACCGAGCCTTGGCTTCATACCGTCCGGATACATGAGCGAGCATGCAAACGTCACGACAGTGAAGCAAGATGACCCAGGCGATCATCGTGAGGACAAGGAGAGCGCTGAGTTCGTTGTTCACCAACGGATTCGTCTTCCACGTGCGCGACGCCGTTCGCCACAGCGGGCGACCACACCGGAGTAGACGGACTGCTCGGTGCGATCGGGCCGTTTTCGAAGCCACTAGCGGGGACGTAAAGCTCGAGCAGCAGTTCTGCATCGGCATCGACGGCTGGGCGGCCGAGTGGGAGCACGCCGGTGCTCGGCCGCAACGGCAGAGACGCTGGAGTCCGACAACGCGTTCGTTTACCGGTTCGCCGGCGACCGCATCGCCGAGATGTGGATGTTCGTCGGGGCCGACCCGACGCCGCCGCGGCGGCGTTCTTCGCCTGAGCCGGAGGTGCTGCGAGGGTTCTCGCACGTCGTCTGGCAATTGCGACCACATGCTGGAGGCGTGGTCATGCGTGGGACGTAGAGAATCACCGTCGCGGCTCGCCCGCCAAGCGAGGAACTTGACGTCGAAGAGATCGACGCCCTGGCCACCGCGGCCTGTGACAGGACACGAACAGGAAAGCTTCGACGTCTGGAGGCGTGGCCATCAGCGGTGCCTCGATGTGGGCGACGTCGTCCGGGCGACACGCTTCGGGGTCCGGCTTGCCCAGGCGCTCGGCTTCACCGGGCGACTTCGCCCGCAGTAGCGAGATGGGCCGAGCGGTGCCGACGGCGCTGCTGACGACGCGACCATCGACTGTGTTGAACGCGGATTCGTCGAACACGCCGCGGGGTATGTGCCGCATCTGCGTCGACGGCGACATCGTGGCCGCTCGCGCCGCGTTCGTCCGGGCAGGCAACATCGGCGAGAGGTTCAGCGACACCGAGCTGCTCACTCGCCCGCATCGGGGAGGGCCGGTGCATGATCTACCTGGGCGAAACCGCGGAGGGCCTGTCCTGCTCGACGAGGCGATGGTCTCGGTCGAGGCCCGCGAGATCCCGCCGATGGCTGTTGGCGACGCCTACTGCACGGTCATCGACGCCTGTTCACGAATTGTTCGACATTCGCCGATGCGAACAGTGGACCGGAATCATTCACGCGCGTGGTGCGACGCCCAACACGGCCTGGTCCTGTACAGCGGCCACTGCCTCGCTCCACCGCGCAGACCTTCTGATGCTGCACGGCGCGTGGTCCGACGGCGTCTCGGTTGCCAAGGCTGCATGCGCCGGACTCAGCGAAAGCCGATGAATGCCCCGACGCTCGGCGGAGCTCTACTATCGAGGCCGAATTGCACAGGCTGCGCGGCGAATTCGCGATGGCCGAGCGAGCCTACGAGCGTGCCAACTCGTTCGGTTGCCAACCGCAGCCGGGCATGGCTCTTCTTCCGGCTTGCGCAGGGTCGCGTTGACGTTGCTACCGCGCAGCTGCGGCGCCGGCTTGGCGGAGTCGGGTCAGCCCATCGACCGCGCCCGAATTCTGTGTGCCGCGCTCGAGATCCTGGTCGCCGCTGATGATATCGAGGGCGCCCGCGCCGCGTGCACGACGAGTTATCTTCCATCGCAACTCGAACTCGGCTCACCGCTGTTGCGTGCCCATGCCGAACTCGCGACCGGTTCGGTCACTCGCTTGCCGTCCGAAGATGCGGTGCCGGAGCACTGGTCGCCCTGCGGCGTGCCGTCGCCGACTGGATCGAGCTGCGGATGCCACGAAGAACAGGCGCGTACCCGGCTGTTGATCGCCGACGCCTGTGACGCCCTTGGCGACCTCGACGAGCGCCGAAATGGGAGCGGCGCGCGGCCAATTCGACTTTGGAATCGCTTGGTGGGGACGCGCGGCGGAGGCTGTCGCGTCGCCGGCCGCGGCAGCCTGACCGCGCCGCGAGACCGAGGTGTTGGCGCTCGTCGCGCAGGGGCAAGTCCAACCGGGCGATCGCGACAGCAACTGTGTATCAGCGAGAAGACCGTTGCCGAGTCACCTCAACCACATCTTCACCAAGCTCGGGCTCTCGTCGCCGCTCGGCCGCGACGGCGTACGCCTACCAGCACGACCTCGTGTCATAAGCTCGCTTCGATGTCTGCCCTCGATGCGATCGCCGACTGGCCGGTGACATCCGCCGCCGCGGCCGTCGTCGTCCCGTCCGGTGTGGTCGCGGAATACGGCGACACGTCGCAGCGATTCGCGCTGGCGTCGGTGACCAAACCGCTCGCCGCCCGTGCCGCGCAGATCGCGATCGAGGAGGGCGTGGTCGAGCTCGACACCGAGGCCGGTCCGCCGGGCTCCACGGTCCGGCACCTGCTCGCGCACGCGGCGGGTTACTCGATGCAGTCGGCGGAGCTGATGGCCAAGCCGGGCCAGCGCCGCGATCTACTCCAACTACGGATTTCAGGTGCTCGCCGAGACGATCGAGCAGGCCTCTGGCATCGAATTCGGCGCAGTACCTGGCCGAGGCGGTGTTCGAGCCGCTCGGGATGACCGCTTCCGCGCTGGAGGGCGGCGCGGAAGCGGCCGGATTCGGCGCGACGTCGACGGTGCGCGGACCTGACGGCCTTCGCAGGCGACCTGCTGCGGCCCAGCGATGGTGTCGCCGCAGATGCACGCCGACGCCACCGACGTGCAGTTTCCGGTCTGACCGGCGTGCTGCCGGGGTTCGGGTGCAGCGGCCCAACGACTGGGGGCTGGGCTTCGAGATCAGGGACGGCAAGTCGCCGCACTGGACCGGATCGTCCAACTCGGGCCGCACGTACGGGCATTTCGGCCAGTCAGGGACGTTTCTGTGGGTCGATCCGGACGCCGATCTGGCGCTCGTGGTGCTGACCGACCGCGACTTCGGCGAGTGGGCCTACCACGTGGCCGGCGCTGTCTGACGAAGTCCTGAGAGAATTCGGGGCAGACTAGCGCAACAGGTGCCTCACAAGGCACAATGGACACGCACGACACAGCACTGTAACTCTCGGATTCACCAGGTCGTTGGGGAAGACGTCCCTCGTGGAGCCGAAGGAGCAGCAGATGCGTGCAGCGAACCAGTTCGCCGACGCGGCGACGGGTGTGGTGTATGTCCACGCCTCACCCGCGGCGGTGTGCCCGCATGTCGAGTGGGCGTTGTCGTCGACCCTTCAGGCGAGGGCGAACCTGAAGTGGACCCCGCAGCCCGCAATGCCCGGGCAGCTGCGCGCGGTCACCAACTGGATAGGGCCGGTCGGTACCGGCGCGCAGCTGGCCAATGCGCTGCGCTCGTGGTCTGTGCTCCGATTCGAGGTGACCGAGGACCCGAGCGCGGGCGTCGACGGGCACCGCTGGTGCCACACCCCGCAGCTGGGACTGTGGAGCGGCGCGATGAGCGCCAACGGCGACGTGATGGTCGGCGAGATGCGGCTGCGTGCGTTGATGGCGTCGGGTGCCGACGTACTGGCCGCCGAGCTCGATTCGGTGCTGGGCACCGCGTGGGACGACGGCGCTGGAGCCCTACCGCGACGGCAGGCGACACCGCCGAGGTCAGTTGGCTGAGTAGGGGCGTGGGGTAAGGATCTTCAGCGCGCCGGGTACCGCGGATACCTCGACCGGCAGCGGGCACGCGTACTCGCCGTCGGCGTAGGCGTTGATGCCGGGAAGTCGACGCTGATCCGTTTGGCGCGCGCGGTGGTGACCGCGTCGAGTTCGACGTGAGTGCCCTTGAAAACGGTGGGGAACAAGCGAATCAACCGGGTCCGCGACGTCGCGTGCACCATCGTGATGTCGAGTTGGCCGTCGGCGTGGTCGGCGTCGGGGCAGATCAGCATTCCGCCGCCGTAGCTCTTGGTGTTGCCGAACGCGGCCAGCGTCAGGTCGGCGACGATCGTCTCACCGTCGTCGAAGGCCAGCCGGAACGGCAGCGGCCGCAGCTGGGAGAGCTCGGCGACCATCGCCACGTTGTAGCGCATCCGGCCGTGCGGCCAGCGCATGCGATTGGTGCGGTCGCTGACCAGTGAGTCGAATCCGGCGGCCATCACCGTGCCGAACCACTTCTGCGTTCCTGCGTGGTTGTCGATGCGGCCGAGGTCGACGCTCTCGGTCCAGCCGTCGACGACCACATCGGCGGCAGCCTCGGGATCGTTTCTGGGAAGCCGGTATTCGCGCGCATGGTCGTTGCCGGTGCCGGCGGGGATCACGCCCAGCGGGATGTCGCCGAGCGCCAACGACCTGCAGCGCCAGCGAGACGACGCCGTCACCGCCACACACCACGAGTGCGTCGGTGCCACGCTCCAGGGCATCGTCGAGCAGCCGGCGCGCGTGTTCCGCGTCGGTGCCGACGATTTCGCACGCATCGACGCCGCGCTGCTGAAACCTGGCGATCGCGCGCTCGGCCGCGTGCGGCGCGTTGCCGTGACCCGACATCGGGTTCGTCAGGACGGTGACGGTGCCGATCTCGCGGCGAGTAGTCATGGATGTTTCCTTCGGCTGGAAACCCTAAACCTCAGTCGGGGGATGAAGCCGGTCGCGAGGGCTCCGGTGTGCTGACGCCGGGGATGTCGGTGGTGGTGGTTACGGTGCGGATATGTCGCGGTTTCGACTGTTGCCGACTCCCGAGCAGGAGGAGGCGTTGTTGGCGCACTGTCGAGATGCGCGGTATGTGTGGAATTTGGCGGTGGAGCAGCAACAGCATTGGCAACCGGGCCGCAAGGCTCCCGGCTATGTGGAGCAGTGCGCGCAGTTGACGGAGGCCCGCGCCGAGTACGCGTGGCTTCGGGCCGGGAGTCAGACGGTGCAGCAGCAAGCGCTGCGGGATTTCGCGCAGGCCATGCAGAACTTCTTCAACCGGCACGCATCGCCGCCCGACATGGCGCAAAGCCGGTGTGCACGAAGGGTTTCGGCAGGTCGGGCTGAAATCGCATCACGTCGAGCGGCTCGAACCGCCACGTTCGGTCGGGTATGGGTGCCCAAGGTCGGGTGGGTGCGGTTCCGCATGTCGCGGCCAGTGCCAGAGGGCGTCAAGTCCTACCGGGTTACCCGTGATCGGGCTGGCCGCTGGCATGTCGTCGTTCGCGCACGTCCCCGACCCGATCGCAGGTCCAGGTGACAGCAGCGTGGTCGGCGTCGACCGCGGTGTTGCGGTGTCGGCTGCGCTGTCGACCGGCGAGCTGCTGCACGCACCCGGTCTTACCCCGGATGAATCGAAACGGTTGAAGGTGTTGCAGCAGCGGCTGGCCCGCGCCAAGCGCGGCTCCAATCGCCGCGACAAGACGAAACGGGCGATCGCGCAAGCTGAAGGCCCGCGAGAGGGATCGGCGTAAGGACTGGGTGGAGAAGACCACCACCGACCTCGCGCGGCGGTTCGACGTGATCAGGGTCGAGGCCCTTGACGTGCCGGGCGATGACCCGCTCTGCGCGCGGCACCGTCGAGCAACCGGGTGTCGGAGTCGCCCAGAAACGCGGGCTCAACCGCGCGATCAGCCGAAGTGGCTGGGGCAGCTGGTCAGACGTTTGCAGCACAAGGCTTTCGGCCGGGTCGAGCAGATCCCGGCTGCGTACACGTCGCAACGTTGCTCCGCATGTGGGCACGTCGCACCCGGAAACCGCAAGAGCCAAGCGGTCTTCGAGTGCGAGGCCTGCACTGCCGGGCGGTGCAACGCCGACGTGAACGCTGCACGCAACATCGCCGCCGGACGGGCGGTGACAGCACGGGGAGACCTCGCCGCTGGGCGGTCTGCGAACCGTGAACCTCAACTCGCTACTCCTGCCGCGTAAGCCGGTGGGATTGGGGTTGGAATCCCGGACCTCAGTCCGGGAGGACGTCAAGAATAGCTTGCCGGGGTTGAGAATTCCCGCCGGATCGAGCGTGGCCTTGACGGCCCGCAGCACCGCGACACCGAGGTCGCCGACCTCGTCGCGCATCCACGGCCGGTGGTCGGCGCCGACCGCATGGTGGTGCGTGATGGTGGCGCCGGTGCGCATCATCGCGTCCGACGCGGCGGCCTTCGCCTTGCGCCACTGCTCGATCGGGTTGCCGCGCTGCCCGGCGACCACGGTGAAGTACAGCGACGCGCCAGTCGGATACACATGCGAAATGTGGCACAGCACAAGCGCTGGCGTGCCCGATTCGGCCAGTGAGGTCGTCAGCGCCTCGGTGACAGCGGCCTTGAGTGCGGGCAACGTTGGACCAGTTGGTCGCGGTCTCGAGCGTCTCGCACAGCGCGCCCGCCGACAGCAGTGAGTCGCGCAGATACGGGGCGCCGAACCGGCCGTGCTCCCATGCGCGCGCGGGCGCCCTCGCCCAGCGACGTGCCGCCCTTCGCCTCCAGCAGCGCGCGGGTTTCGGCGTGCCTGCTCTCGACGTGCGCCGCCGGTGCCCTCGAACACCGTGATGGCCAGGCAGCCGCCGGTGATGCTGTCCTCGCCGATGCTCTCGGTGGTCGCGAGGTTGACGCCGGTCTCCGCCTCGTCGGAGAGCCGGATCACGGTCGGCCCGGTGCCGGTCTGCACGACGGCGCGCAGCGCGTCGGCGCCGGTGGCGAAGTCACGGAACGACCACGCCTCATACCGCGTGGCCTCCGGCACCGGATGTACCCGAACGCGTACGCGGGTGATGATCCCGAACACGCCTTCCGAGCCGATCATCAGTTGCCGCAGGTCCGGGCCCGCCGCCGACTCCGGCGCACGGCCGAGATCGAGCACGCCCGGCAGGCGTCACCGTGCGCAGGCCGCGGACCATGTCGTTGAAGCGGCCGTAACCCGCCGAGTCCTGGCCCGACGACCGCGTCGCGGCGAACCCGCCGATGGTTGCGAACTGGAAGCTCTGCGGGAAGTGGCCGAGCGAGAAGCCGCGGTCGCCGAGCAGCCGTTCGGCATCCGGCCCGGTCAGTCCGGCGCCCAACTCGGCTTCGCCGGACACCTCGTCGAGCGAGTGCAGCTGGTTCAGCCGCCGCAGGTCCAGCGAGATCACGGCCTTGAAGTCGCCGCGGATCGGATCCAGGCCGCCGACCACGCTGGTGCCCCCGCCGAACGGGACGACCGCAATGCTGTGCTCCGCGCAATATCGGAGAATCGCGGCCACATCTTCTTCATCGCCGGGCAGCAGCACCGCGTCGGGCGCATCCTGTACGCCGGTATCCTTGCGGCGCAACAGGTCCAGCGTGGACTTACCGCCCGCGCGCAGCAGCCGGGCACGGTCGTCGATGCCGCAGTACGCGGTCGCCGACGATCTCCGCCAACCCCTCGCGATCGGCGCGCGACAGCGCCGACGGCCGCAGCCGGACCTGCTCGGGTTCGAGGTCGGCAGCGCCCGCGTCGCTCGACGCCGAGCGCCTGCTTGAGCAGCGAGCGAATGCTCTCAGATAGCGGTTTCGCCTCCGCGGGTCGCCCCATGCGTTCCACTTCATCGGGGGCAGGAGTGCGGCTTGCTGGTCATCCGGACGCGCCATGCGTTACAGTATTACATATGGTGTCAATCAGTAACGACCCCTCGTCGCCGATCGGCGACCGCATCCTCGAGGCAGCGGCCTATTGCGTGATCGCTTACGGGGTCGACCGCGAGTGACGCTGGCGGAGATCGCGCGCCGCGCGCGGGTGAGCAGGCCGACGGTCTATCGGCGCTGGCCCGACATCCGGTCGGATGCTCGCGGCACTGCTCACCGCGCGGATCGTCGGCGCGCTCGACGAGGTCCCGAGCCGCGGGTCGGCCGCGAAGCGCTGGTCGAGCGGATCGTCGCGGTGGCCGACCACCTGCGGCGACGACGAAGTCGTCATGTCGGTGCTGACTCAGGGCCCCGAGCTGGCGATGGTCTACATCGACCGAACGGCTGGGCACCAGCCAGCAGATCCTGCATCGACGCGGTTGGCGGCCGACATCAAGCTCGCCCAGGACGAAGGCAGCGTCCGGCCCGGCGACGCCGCGTCAGCTCGCGGCCATGTGTCTGCTGATCGCCCGGTCGACGATCCAGTCAGGACAGATCGTCGCGCCGATCCTCGACGCCGACGCGCTCGACGTAGAACTCTGCCCACTGCCTGAACGGGTACCTGAAACCATGACCGGCCTCGACGGCACTCAACGAATCCCGGCGCGGCAGCCGAGCTGGCCGGCGCTGGCCGACGGCGAGCAGCTCGACGTGATCGTGATCGGCGGCGGCATCACCGGCACCGGCATCGCGCTCGATGCCGCGACGCCGCGGTCTGCGCGTCGCGTTGGTGGAGAAGCACGATCTTGGCGTTCGGCACCAGCCGGTGGAGCTCCAAGCTGGTGCACGGCGGGCTGCGCTACCTGGCGACAGGCAACGTCGGAATCGCGCGGCCGCAGCGCCATCGAACGCGGAATCCTGATGACGCGCAACGCCCCTCACCTCGTCAAGCGCCATGCCGCAGCTGGTTCCGCTGCTGCCCGAGATGAGCACGGCGGCGCGGGCTTTGGTGCGTTTCGGTTTCGCGGCGGGCGACGGGCTGCGCAAGCTGGCGGGCACGCCGTCATCGACGCTGCCGCGGTCACGGCGGATCGACGCGGCGCGCGCGATCGAGATGGCGCCCACCGTGCGCCGCGACGGCTTGAGCGGCGGCCTGCTCGCCTACGACGGACAACTGATCGACGACGCACGGCTCGTCACCGCGGTGGCGCGCACCGCCGCGCAGCACGGCGCGCGGATCCTGACCCGCGTTGGCGCATCGAACGCGACGGGCACCTCGGTGACACTGACCGATCAGCGCTCCGGCGAGTCGTTCGACGTCTCGGCCCGCGCCGTCATCAATGCCAGCGGCGTGTGGGCGGGCGAGGTCGACACCTCGATCCGGCTGCGGCCAAGTCGCGGAACACATCTGGTGTTCGACGCCGCAGCCTTCGGCAATCCCGTTGCTGCGCTGACCATTCCGATTCCCGGCGAGATCAACCGGTTCGTGTTCGCGATGCCCGAACAGCTGGGACGCGTGTACCTCGGGCTGACCGACGAGGACGCGCCAGGACCGATTCCCGATGTGCCGCAACCTACGTCGGACGAGATCTCGTTCCTGCTCGACACCGTCAACACCGCACTGGACGTCGCGCTCGGTCCGGCCGACGTCATCGGCGCGTACGCCGGACTGCGGCCGCTGATCGACACGGCGGGGACGGGACAGGCAGAGGTCAGCGCACCGCCGACGTGTCGCGTGAACACGCCGTCGTCGAGTCGCCGTCGGGCGTGATCAGCGTGATCGGGCGGCAAGCTGACCGAATACCGGTACATGGCCGAGGATGTCCTCGACCGCGCGGTCGCGTTGCGCGACCTGACCGCCGGTCGCCTGCCGGACCCGCGATCTGCCACTGGTCGGTGCACCGTCGAACCCGGTGGCGACGCTGCGGCCTCGACAGCCCGACCTGCCGGCGTCGCTCGTCGCGCGTTACGGCGCCGAGGCGCCGAACGTCATCGCTGGCGGCCAGCTGCGAGCGGCCGACTGACCCAGTGGCCGAAGGCATCGACGTCACCCGCGCGGAATTCGAGTACGCGGTGACCCATGAGGGCGCGCTCGACGTCGACGACATCGTCGATCGGCGCACCCGCATCGGTCTGGTGCAGACCGACCGCGACCGTGTGGTCGCGGTCGCTAAGGCGTTCCTCACCAGCTAGCGGCGGCGGACGCAGAGGCCCGCGACACGCCGTGCGTGACCAGCTTTTTGCGTCCGCTCGTATTCAGCCACAAAGACGGCCGGCGAGGGGGTCATGATGCCCTTATACCGAGCATCGGAGGATGCCATGAGCGCGACACCCACACTGAAGAAGGCGCTGAGCCAGCGGCAGCTGACGATGATCGCCATTGGCGGCGTGATCGGTGCGGGCCTGTTCGTCGGCTCCGGCGTCGTCATAAGAGACACCGGGCCGGGCGCGTTCATCACGTACGCACTGGCCGGCGTGTTGATCATCATGGTGATGCGGATGCTGGCCGAGATGGCGGTGGCCAACCCGTCGACCGGATCGTTCGCCGACTACGCCCGTAACGCGCTGGGCAACTGGGCCGGTTTCTCGGTGGGCTGGTTGTACTGGTATTTCTGGGTGATCGTCGTCGGCTTCGAGGCGATCGCGGGCGCGAAGATCATCCAGTACTGGGTCGACATCCCGCTGTGGTTGTCTGCGTTGGTCCTGCTGGTCTTGATGACCGGGACCAACCTGTTCTCGGTGTCGTCGTTCGGCGAGTTCGAGTTCTGGTTCGCCGGTATCAAGGTGGCCGCGATCGTGGTGTTCATCGCGCTCGGCTCGCTCTTCGTTCTCGGCTTGTGGCCGCACAAATCGATGGACTTCTCCAACCTGTGGAGCCACGGCGGGTTCTTCCCGCTCGGTGTCATGGCCGATCACCGTCGGCGTGGTCACGGTGATCTTCTCGATGGTGGGTGCCGAGATCGCGACGATCGCCGCGGCGGAATCGTCCGACCCGGAGAGGGCGGTGGCCAAGGCCGCCAACTCGGTGATCCTGCGGATTGCGATCTTCTTCGTCGGCTCGATATTCCTGCTGGTGACGATCCTGCCGTGGAACGGCGAGAAACTTGCCGCCTCCCCGTTCGTCTCCGCGTTCACCGAGATGGGGATTCCCTATGCCGACCACATCATGAACGCGGTGGTGTTGACGGCGGTGCTGAGCTGTCTGAACTCGGGGATGTACACCGCCTCGCGGATGCTGTTCGTTCTCGCCGCGCGCCGCGAGGCGCCAGCCCAGCTGGTCGCGGTGACCCGTCGCGGCGTGCCGGCCACCGCGATCCTGGCGTCCTCGGTCGTCGGTCTTTTGTGTGTTATCGCCGCGGCGGTCTCGCCGGACACGATCTTTGCGTTTCTGCTCAACTCCAGCGGCGCGATCATCCTGTTCGTCTACCTGCTGATCGCCATCTCGCAGATCGTGCTGCGGTACCGCACCGACGAGTCCGAAGCTGCGGGTGAAGATGTGGCTGTTCCCGGTGCTGTCGATCCTGACCGCGCGTGGCGATTCTGGCGATCCTGGTGCAGATGGGCATCCAGGCAAGGACGTGCGGTCGCAGCTGGTGCTGAGCCTGCTGTCGTGGGCGGTGGTCCTGGTGTTGTACTTCGCCAACAAATGGTTCATCGGTCGTCGCCCAGCGCCGGCGGGGGTGGCCGCGACGGCAGAAGCCGCACCGGGTGCTGGTGCTGGCCAACGAGACGGCCAACTCCGGCGAGCTGCTCGACGAGCTGCGTCGCATCGGGTGCGGACACCGCGGCCAAGTACTTTGTGGTGGTGCCGGCCAGTCCGATCGAAACCGGGGTGGCGGCCACGCACGGTCCGCTGGATTTGGCGGAGGCCACCCAGCAGGCCGCCCAGCAGCGGCTGGATTACACCTTGACCACGCTGCGCTCGGACAACCTCGACGCCGATGGCGCGTTGGGTGATTATCGACCGCTGCGGGCACTGGCCAAGCGCCGTCGACACGTTCCACCCGGATCAGATCGTGATCGCGACACTGCCGCCGGAGTATTCCGTGTGGCACCGTTTTGACGTGGTGGACCGCGCACGTGCCGAGTTCGGCGTGCCGGTGACGCACGTCGTGGCAACCCCGGTCGAGGCGGCGCAGAGCAGCGCGATGACGATCATCGCTGGATTCAGCTCGAGCCGGCCAGGGCAGTGCGCCGCTGAACCTGGCGGCGCAGATATCGCGCGTGCACCGGCGACAAGATCATCGCCACCGCGATCGTCGAGCGGCCGTGGCCGCCGAAAGGTGACCCCGTCGAGGACGAGTACCTCCAGCTATGTCACGCTCGCAGGCGTCGCGGTCACTCGAGCGAGTGGTCAGCCAGCTGCCGGCCGATCTCGACATCATCCGGTCGTTGTCCATCAATCGACCTCTATCCCAACAGGGTTTGATCGGATCTCGCTGCCGCAGCACAACGCGCGATCTTGTCGTCGTCGGGTCGTCGTCGTCCGGGCTGCTGGGCCGGGTGGCCTTGGGCAGTGTGACCGACCGGCTCGTCCACACGTGCGGCAGTGCCCGTGGCGATCGCTCCGCGCGGCTACCCGCTGAGTGCCGGATCCGATACGCCGGCTGACCGCGGCGTACGGCGGCGCACGCCGACGTCGGTCGGCCTCATCGCCACCGGCTGCCGAGCTGGCCAAGCGGTGGTCGGTGCGATTGCGAATCGCCTCGTTCACGGTGCGGCCGGTGACGGATGTTCGGCTGGCTCGATCGAGTCCGTCCGGCTGAGGACCTTGTCGTTGAACAGTGGTCGCGCAGGACGTTCGACGATATCGCCAAGCAGCTCAACGCATGTTCGCGCGCGCATCGCGATTCCCGACGTAGAGGTCGTGATCGGAACCGGCCACGACTGGCGCGAGGCGGTGGAAGATCGTCGCCTGGGAAACCGGCGACATGCTGCTGCTGGGATCAGGCGCGGCCGGACAGGCGGCTCAGGTATTCCTCGGCTCGGCCGCCTCGAAAATCCTGCGGCACGCCCCGGTCCCCGTGATGATCGTTCCGACGCGGTAGTGAACTACAGCGGGATGTTCTTGTGGCGCCGCGGCGGCGCCGTGCCGAAAAGCAACCCAACAGATAGGTGACGTCGCTGCACCGTAGCCGATCAGCAGCTGTCGCAGCGCCTGACGCACCGGCGGGCCGCCGGAGAGCAGGCCCGACGATGATTCCCGTTGCCAGCAAGGCGATTCCAACCAATCCGGCGGCCACCGCGACAGCAACAGGCGCCCTGCAGACCGATCGAGATAGGGCAGCACGGGAATCAGTGCCCCTGACGCTGAAGAAACAGAAGCTGGAAACGCCGGCGCGAACACCCGTGCCCACGGCTTCATGCCTGTCGGCGTCGGGTCCGGCCAGCCGGCCCCGGTGGCGCCCACGTCGATGTGTGGCGCAAGCACGTTGGCGCGCGATGGCTGTGGCCTCCTCGGCGCTCTATGCCGCGCGCCCGGTACACCAGCGCCAACTCGTTGGCGTCGACATCCAGCTGAGGCAACGCCGGTGCCTGCTTCGACTTGGCGTGGAGGCTTCCAACAATTCGCGTTGGGAACGTCACCGATACGTACTCCCCGGCGCCCATGGATAGCGCGCCAGCCAGCAGGCCGGCCAGACCGGTGGCGAGCACGTGTGGGTACTAACGCCGGTCGCGCTGATCCCGAGAACGAGCGCAAGGTTGCTGACGAGCCCGTCATTGGCGCCGAACACCGCAGCGCGGAAGGTGCCCGACAACCGGTCCCGACCGCGAGTCGCCAGATGCGCGAACTACCTCGAGGTGAATGCGCTCGTCGGCGGCCATCGCGGGGGTCGCGTCGACGTCGGAGTGTCGTAGGTGGAGCGGGCCTCGGCTCGCTGTGCGAGGGCCAACACGAACACCGAACCGAAGTGACGTGCTAAGAACTCCGAGTGTGCGAGTCCGCAGATCGGCACGTCGTGGCTTGCCGACTTGGTCCCCGGAGCAGGTTCAGCCAGTGCTGCTCGTGGCGTCGTTCCGCTTCTGCTATCGCGAGCAGAAGTCGTCGCGTTCCCCGCCCGTCCGTTGCGCCAGGTGCCGATATACCGCCGCTTCGGCGCGTCTGTTGGCCAGGCGTTGGCGCCAGCGGCGCAGCTCTCCTTCGGCGATCTCACCCCGGGAAGCGCCGACCGTCGGTTTACGCAAAACTCGCCGCGTCGAGGGCGACGCTCGGCCACGGAAACTACAGCGGATGTTCTGTGTGCCGGCCGCGGCGTGCCGGTGCCTCCGGCCAGTGCCTGCGGTCAGCTTGCTGCGGGTATGCGCTGGTCGATCTTCCTCGTCGACCACGCCGATCTCGATGGCGCAGTCCACCCCGCCGGCGATCCGCTCGTGCTCGGCGGCCAGCTCGTCGTGCAGCGCGTCGCGCTCGTGGTCCGGCGCGGCGGCCAGCTTCTTCTTGTGCAGGATGCCGACGGCGGCCTTGGCGCCCATCACCGCGACCTCGGCGTCCGGCCACGCGAACACCTTGGTCGCATTGAGTGACCGCGAGTTCATCGCGATGTAGGCGCCGCCGTAGATCTTCCGGGTGACCAGCGTGACCCGCGGAACCGTGGCACTCACCGAACGCGTGCAGCAGCTTGGCGCCGCGCCGCACCACGCCGCCCCACTCCTGGTCCACACCGGGCAGATAACCCGGCACGTCGACCACGACGATGAGCGGAATCCCGAACGCGTCGCACAGCCGCACGAAACGTGCTGCCTTCTCGGCGCTTTCGGAGTTCAGGCAGCCGCCGAGCCGCAGCGGGTTGTTGGCGAGCACGCCGACAGTGCGCCCGGACAGACCGGCCGAGGCCGACCACCATCGACGGCGCCCACTTGGCCTGAACTCCTCGAACGGTGCGTCGTCGTCGAGCAGCGCATCGACGAGCGGGTGCACGTCGTAGGCGCGTCGCGCCGAGTCGGGCAGCAGCGCGTGCAGGTCGGTGTCACCCGGCTTCGGCCTTGGCGCGGTCGAAATGGCCCTGCTGGCAGAACAATCCGACCAGCCGGCGGCCGCGCTCGTAGGCGTCGAGCTCGTCGTCGGCGACGATGTGGCACACGCCGGACTTCTTGTGGTGAGTGTCCGGGCCGCCGAGCGACGCCATGTCGACGTCCTCGCCGGTGACGCTGCGCACGATGTCGGGGCCGGTGACGAACACCCGGCTCTCCGGCGCCATCACGACGACGTCGGTCAGCGCCGGGCCGTAGGCGGCGCCGCCTGCGGCGAAGCCGACGACCACCGAGATCTGCGGGACGTAGCCCGACGCACGGATCATCGCCTCGAAGACCAGGCCGACCGCGTGCAGCGCTCTGACGCCCTCGGCCAGCCGGGCGCCACCGGAGTGCCAGATACCGACGATCGGGCTCTGCTCGCTCGATCGCGGTGTCGTAGGCGTTGACGATGTGCGCGCAGCCCTCCACGCCCATGGCGCCGCCCATGACGGTGCCGTCGGTGCAGAACGCGATGGTGCGCACGCCGTTGACGGTGCCGGCCGCGGCGCAGCACGCCGGAGCGGTCGCGCTCGTGCAGCAGCTCAACGCTGCCGTCGTCGAAGAACGTGCTCAGGCGCAGCAGCGGATCGCGTGGGTCCAGCGATTCGCCGACCGACCTCGGGGGCCATGATTGTCATCGAAATCCTCCTGTAGCGGCTGGATATCGGGCGCTCAGTACTTCCCGAAGGCGAGCGCGACGTTGTGCCCACCGAATCCGAACGAATTGTTGATCGCGTACTGGTAATTGCCGGGTCGCGGACCGACCGGCGACGACGTCGAGGTCGATCTCCGGATCGAGGTTCTTCAGGTTCGAGCGTTGGCGGGATGACCCCGTCGCGCAACGCCAGCACGGTGAGGATGGACTCCGACCGCACCGACCGCGCCGACCGAGTGGCCGAGCGCGCGACTTGGGTGCGTAGACCGCCGGCTTGTGGCCGCCCATCGCGTTGTTGATGGCCTGTGCCTTCGGCCACGTCGCCGACCGAGGTGCCGGTGGCGTGCGCGTTGACGTGGTCGATGTCGGTCGGAGCTGAGCCCCGCGAGCTGGATCGCACGCGTCATCGCGTGCCCGGCCTGTTCACCGTTGGGATCCGGCGCCACGATGTGATAGCCGTCCGAGGTGATGCTGGCGCCCATCAGCCGGGCCAGGATGTTCGCGCCACGCGCCTTGGCGTGCTCCTCGGACTCGATGATCATCAGCGCGCCCGCCTCGAGCAATACGTAACTGAACGAAGTACAAC
>ERZ1370068.7981-contig-6867_pt1 | contig 35531 bp, 34 predicted proteins | sample MGYA00561227_ERZ1370068 | MGnify/ENA primary metagenome ERZ1370068 (study PRJEB38410, sample SAMEA6850437) | metagenome | study: Metagenomic assessment of the ecological functions of the soil: analysis of the soil microbiota associated with the... | reverse complement strand
GTACTTCGTTCAGTTACGTATTGCTATCGTCGAGGGATGCGCTCGCTGACCGAGGCCATGCTGGCCTGCGCCGTCAACCCGGTGGAGGGCTAACAAGATCGGCTCGGTGGGGATGCCCCTGCCCGACGTGGAGATGCGCGTCGTCGACACCGAGGGCGGCACCGCCCGCCGGCAGAGGTCGGCAGATCCTGATCGAGGCTTCGCAGCTGATGGCCCGCTACTGGGACGACGCCCGGAGGAACCGCCGCCACCGTCAGGACCCATGACGGCGAGCGCCTGGCTACCGGCGACCTCGGCTACCTGGTGACGACGGCTACTGTTCATCGTCGACCGCATGAAGGACCTCATCAAGACCCACGGCTACCAGGTGTGGCCGCGCGAGATCGAGAGGCTGCTGGCAGCCCACCGGCGGTGGCCGAAAGGTCGGCGTGGTCGGCGTTACCCGACAGGCCCAGGGCGAGGTGGCCGGGGCCTGGGTGGTGCGGCCGAGGGCGGCGAGGCCCACCGCCCGGGAGCTGCGGGCGTTCTGCCACCTGGCCCACGAAGGTGCCGGCCGCCGTCGAGGGTTCCGGCGGGAGCTGCCCAAGACCATGGTCGGCAAGATTGCTCCATAGTGCCCTCACCGGAAGCCGGGATCAACGCCTTGACCCGTGCCATCAGCTCGTAGGGGTCGAACGGCTTGACCACGAAGTCGTCGGCCCCGGCCTGGCCGGCCCACCTCCTGGTCGGCGGTGATGAAGTTGGCCGTCAGCAGGATCACCGGGATGGCCGCCCCGCGCTGGTCGGCCCGCAACCGCGCGCACACGGTAACCGTCGATCCGGGGCATCAGCACGTCCAGGAGGACGACGTCGGGTTGAGAGGTCGAGCGCGCGGTGAGCGCCTCCCTGCCCATCACGCGGCCGTCACCACCTGAAAGCCCTCGAAGGCGGAGGTTGACCTCGGCAAGCGGACGATGTCGGCGTCGTCGTCGGCCACCAGCACGGTCCCGGTCAGTGTCGCTCCTTCCGTCGCGCCCGCCAGTACGGTCGCTCGTCGCGCGGGCATGATCCCGCCGGAGCGGACAGAGCACCGGCAGAACCGCTCCGGGGATTGACACTACCTGGCGGGAACGGGCGTGATCGCTATGATCGGCCCCTCCTTCCCGGCGCTGCTGGCGCGCCTGCAACGGCGACGAACTGGCCTTCACCGGCGCCCTGTGGCGCAGCCTCCAGCAGCCTCCTGCGCTCAACGCCTTCGCCAGGAGTGCGGGCGGACACACAGCGTCGAGACCTGGCTCGAGTCGTCAAGGCCCTCGACTTTCCTCTCCGGCGACGAGCGCGCCTTCCGCGCCTGGGTCTTCACCGTCGCCCGCCACCGCGCCGTCGACCGCTGGCGACGCACCACCCGCCACCACGACGAGCTCGTCCTCGACGCTCTCACCAACCTCCCAGCCTCCAGGCGCATTACCACGCCCGGCACCGCCGTCGGCGTCATCTCCAGCCAGGCCGCCGTCGCCCAGATCGCCACCCTCCCCCGACCGGGCGGTCGTCCTCCTCCCGCGTCGCCGGCGCGACGCGTCGCCGAAGTCGCGCATCACCGGCAAACGCCCCGGCGCAGCGTCGAGTCCTCGCCCACCAGCGCCACTCCGCCGCCTCGCCCGGCAGCTCGCCGGAAGGCGAGCGATTCAGAATTGCCCGGTCGAGGCAAAGCGGTGAGCGGGGGTGCGTGCGAGGGGAGGACGCGGCAGGTCGCAGGGTGAATCGGTGAGGCGGTGGTAGGAAGGCGTCAGCTGGCGGGGATCGGGAGATCGGTAGGACGACGGTGCGGAGGAGGGTGGTGTGGCTGGGATGGGGAGCGATGGCGTGTTCTCGGCTGCGAGATGCCGGACGAACCCCTTTACAAGCGATCGTCCCATCCGACGCCGATACCGCCGAGCGGCTCTCCGCCGCCTCGACCCCGACGACGCCCAGCTGCCGGGGCGGCGCTCCTGCAGGCGGCCGATCGACTGACCAGGCCAGGCAGCGGCTCTGGACGCGACCCACGGGACCCACCCCAGCCCCGTCCAGCCCCACCAGCTTTCCCCCTGGCGGGACGGGGCCGCCACCAGTCGGCCTGTTCGGCCACCGCGTCGCCGCGCCGGATCGGCTGGCCGGCCTGGCGGGTCGCGAGGTCGGCGGAAGGCGGCCAGGGAGCCGGGGCCATGGGAGCGCGGGGCCGGCTGGTCGCTGGCGTTGGCCGGAGCGGTGGCCGCCGGTGCGGTGGGGGTGTGGACAGCCGGCGGAGTCCCCATTCTCCCGTGAGCTGGGCTCCCTCCGGGGGCCGGGCGCCGGCGAGGTCGGGTTCAGCCACGCCCGGGTCGGGACCCTATGGGTCGGGCGGGTCCGGGCCGGGGGCGGATGCGACTGGGTCGCTGCGGCCGGCATGGCCCGGTCGGGTTCCGCCCCAGGCACGACCCCGGTCTGCAACCGCCCGCCAGTCCCGACCTCGACCCGCGACCCGGCGACCGCGCGGCACACCGGCGGTGTGACGTCACGCGGCGGCTCGCTCCCACGGGTCCAGCACCACGCCAGGCGGCGCAGCCCAAGCCCACGCCAAAGGTCAAACCGCCCGGGTCAAGTCGCCCAAGCCCGACGACGACTGAGTGGCCCAGGGCCAAGCCCAGCGAGACCGAGACGTCCCACGCCGGGCGGCGCCCTCTCCACCCGGGACCACAACCGGGCTCCGGCGGGAACCGGAGGTAGCGCTGCCGAACAGCCCGGTGCTAAAGATCGAGCGGAACTTCGATTCGCTTATCATCGGATCCGGAGGCGCGCACGGGGGCATTGGGTGCGGTTCAGCATTGATCGACGGTGGGCGACGCTGGTCGTCGCGGTGATGCTGGGCGCCGGCGGTGGGAGCTGATCGGGTTCGTGACCGCTCCGCTCCCGGCGGGGACGTCCAGTGGCTGGCGCCTGTTCAGGAGGTGGCGTCCTCGACCACCCGGCGGCAGCGCAGCCGCTTCGCCGGGGTGTCCTCGACCACCACCCGGCCCCGTCCCCGGGTCCTGCCAGCCGCCACCGCGGGCCTCAGCCCGGCAGCGACCTCCACCACCTCGACCGTCCCGCCCGACCACCACGACGGTCGCGCCGACGACCTCGACGACGGTCGCGCCGAGCGCGACCACGACCACGAGCGCCGACACGACACGACCAGCTCCACCAGCCCGGTGTCGTCGACGACCACGACCTCGACGACCCAGTCTCCCGGCTCGGTGACCTCAGGCGCCCGACCCGCAGGTGCCCGATCTCCAGCTCGTCGACCGGAGGTGGTGGATCACGGCCCGCCGGATCACCAGCCGCCCGACGGCCACCGCCCCGAGCGCCACCGCCCCGCCCGCCACCGCCAGCAGGCGCGCTGAACCCGGTGCTGGACGCCCCTGCGGCCGCCGCCCCGTCGCGGTTCAGCCCTCACTGGCGGTCGCTGGAATGCTGGCCGGTTCCTGGTCATCGCTCATGGTGCCAACTCCCGCAGCTTGGACGCCGTTGCGTCCGGGCAGTCTATGGCTTGCCATACGCTGGCCGCGACACGAGCGGCTGGCACCGGGAGGAGACCCAGCGTGGACCAGCCGCCACGGCAGCACGCAGCCACCGCAGCCGCAGCCGTGGGGTGGGCAGCCTTGGGGGCGTCAGCCGCAGACGCCGCCGGCGGAACCGGTGCCGGAGCGGCCGTGGGGAAGGCAGCGAGGCCTCGGGAGCCGTGGGGGTACCGGCCGCCGCCGTCGAGGAAGGGGTCGCGGCCGCCGGGGACCGCCGCCGTGGTACCGGCATCCGGTGGGGATGCTGCTGATCAGGGCGGCCGTCGTGATCGTGCTGGCGTGATCGTGCCGGCGGTCACCGGTGGGGGTCGAACCGGCGCCGACGGTCACCACCGGGGGCGTTCGGGTCGCCGGGGACGACGGCGCCGCCGGCCGGGCACGACGACCAGCGCCGGGCAGCCGCTGTCGGCCGCCGAGCAGCTCCGCCAGGCCATCCGGACGAGCTGGGACGGCCGGCGAGGTCACCTCGGTCACCGCCCCGACCTGGCGGGCCGATCACCGTCACCTGGGAGATCCAGCGAGCCGGGAGCTCGGGCCTGACCAGGAACAACGCCCGCTTCGGGGTCATGCGGATCATGCGGGCCATTCAGGAGAGCCAGCTCAGTGGCCGGCGGCGCCCCCACGGTCCGCCTCGTCGGCCGCTACCAGCTGGGCGGGTCGGCCGACCCGGTCACCGTGGTGCGGCTCCGCTTCGACCCCTCGACAGTCGAGCAGGGCAACTTCGACGACCGTGACTACCTGAGGCGTTCGACCTGGCCGACGCCGCCGTCATCCATCCGCCTTCCGGGGGTAGGCGCGCCGGCGCGACGGCTCACCGCTGGGCACCGGGGTCCAGCCGCCCGGTCGGCCTGACTGGACCGCCTCAGGCGCCGACCGGCTCGGAACCGGCTGGGTGGTGGCGGCGATGGCACTTGTAGCCCGGCGGCGCTGGCGGGACTGGGTGAGGCGCCAGGCGGCCGCGGCGCCGACCACGGCCCAATGGCCAGGTACATGGCGGTCCGCCAGGCCCCGTTGACGCCGAAGGTCGAGGCCAGGGTGCGGGCGTTGGTGAGCAGGATGGCCGACCCCGACGATCACGCCGAGCTTGCGCGGGGCCAGGTGCTTGACCAGCCAGGCGGCCAGGGGGCGGCGAACAGGCCCCGGCCAGCAGCAGCAGGACCAGGCTGAGCGGGACACCTGGCTCAGCTGAGCGAGACCGGAGCCGAGACTGGCCCCGAGGGCGACCAGGGAACTCGCCGGTGTCGACTGAGCCGATGACCTTGCGGGGCTCATCCGGCCGGAGGCGAGCAGGTCGGGGGTCCCTGACCGGGCCCCAGCCGCCACCGCCGACCGCGTCAGGAAGCCGGCCCCGAGGCCCGAGGCGGGGCCAGCGGGGCCAGGGAGCGGGCGGCCGGCCCCAGGCCGGGGGCCGCGGGGCTTGCCGAGGAACCGGAACAGCACGTAGACGCCGAGGACGCTGAGGATGACGGCCACCCACGGCTTGGCCGTGTCGCCGCTGATGGAGGGACAGCACCACCGCGCCGAGGAACGCGCCGAGCGGCGAAGCCGGGGAAGGTCATCATCCGCACGGTCCGCCAGTCGGACATTGCCGAAGCGCCAGTGGGAGACGCCCGACACCGCGGTGGTGCCCAGCTCGGCCAGGTGGACGGTGGCCGAGGCGGCCGCCGGGGGCGGTGCCGACCGCGACCAGCAGTGTGGTCGAGGTCAGGCCGTAGGCCATGCCCAGGGCGCAGATCGATCAGCTGGGCCAGCACCCCCACCATCCCGAACAGCACCAGCTTGCGCATCGTCCCTCCGGCAGTTGTCGACGAAGTTGGTCTTGTCTACCAGCTTGCTGGAGATGAAGCGTGAGGATGGCATGAGGTAGCGCCATCCATGCGACCTGCAGTACTCCGCCTACTGCCTGGGAGATCCTGAAGGTGCCCGAGCAGGGCCTGAGCGCGGCCGAGGTCGCCCAGCTTGGGTGGCAAATGGCGGAGTCCACGGCTGGCGTTGCCCAGCGCCCCGACCCGGACGATCGGCCAGATCGTCCGGAGCAACCTGCTCACCCGCTTCAACCTGCTGCTGGGATCGCTGCTGGTCGTCATCCTGATTCGTCAGGGCCGCTCCAGGACGCCCTGTTCGGGCTCGTGATCGTGGCCAACACGTTGGTCGGGATCGTCAGGAGAGGTCAGGCCAAGAAGCGGACCCTCGACCGCCTCGAGGTGGTCAGCACGCCCCCGAGGCCCGGGTGGTCCGCGACGGCCAGGTGGGGGGAGCTGGCCGTCGGCCGAGGTGGTGCTCGGCGACGTGCTCGAGGCGGCCCCGCCGGGGACCGAAGGTGGTGGTCGGCGGCAGACGCGGAGTGCTGGAAGGCGGCTTCCGGGCTGGAGGTCGAAGCGAGTCGCTGCTCACCCGGCGAGTCGAGACGGTCACCCGCAAGGACCGGCGAACCGGCTGCTCTCGGGCAGCTTCGTGGCCGTGCACCGGGAGCGGCCGCTACCGGGCGACGAGGTCGGCCGGGAGGCCACGGTCCCAGCTCACCGGGGAGCGCGCGGCGGTTCCGCACTGGCCCCGCTCGGAGCTGCGGGCCGGGGTCGACCAGATCCTCAAGTACGTCACCCTGGGCCCTGGTCCCGACGGCGGTCCCTGCTGTTCGTCAGCCAGCTGCGCCTGGAGCACGGGGTCGGGCCGGGCTCGGCGGGGCTGTCGCCGGGGACCGTGGCCAGCGGTCCCCAGGGGGGCTGGTGCTGCTGACCAGCGTCGCCGCTCGCCGTCAGGGTGGTCCGCCGCGCCGGACGGCGCCGGGTGCTGGTCCGCGAGCTGCACCGGCGGTCGAGACCCTGGCCCGGGGTGGACGTGATCTGACTTCGACAAGACGGGCACGATCACCGCCGGCGACCTGGCCGTGCCGGGAGTCTTTGCCCCAGGACGAGGCCGGGAGGGGCGGCGGCGCCGCCGCCATGGCGCCCCTGGCCGCCGCCGACCCAACCCCAACGCTTGCCACCCTACGGGCCATCGGCCCAGGCGTTTCCCCGGCTCCCCAGGGCTGGCGTGCCGAGGCGGCGCCGTGCCGATCTCCTCGGCCCGCAAGTGGAGCGGGGCCAGCTTCGCCGGCCGCGGCGCCTTCCTCCCTCGGGGCGCCCGAGGTGCTGCCCCGGCCGCGGACGGGGCCGGGTCGCCCGGCGGGAGCGGCGCCCTCCTGCGCCGGGCCGAGCAGATCCGCTGTCGAGGGGAGCCGGCGGGTTCACCTGCTGCTGGCCGCCTCGGACGGGCCACTTCGCTGGACGGCGAGCGAGGCCCCATCGGCGCTTGTCCCGCGGGCCATGGTGGTGATCGGCGACCAGGTCGCGGCGACGCCGCCTGGCACCGTCGCCTGGTTCGCCGCCGGGGAGCGTCAGGTCAAGGTCGTCTCCGGCGACCACCCTCGGCCGATCGGCGCGGTCGCCAGCGGGTCGCGCATCGCCGGCGCCGACCACCCGGTGGACGCCCGGTTACCCTGCCAGGCACGGGCCGAGCTGGCCGGCCTCACTGGAGGCCGGCTCAGGTCTTCGGCCTGAGTCGTGCCACGCCAGAAGCAGGCCATGGTCAACGCCTGGAGGCTGGTGGCCCACGTCGTCGCCATGATGACCGGGGACGGGGTCAACGACGTGCCTGCTCGCCCTCCAAGGACGCCGACCTCGGCATCGCCTGCATGGGCAGCGGCAGCGCGCCTCGCCGGGCCGTGGCCGAGCTGGTCCTGATGGACGGCCGCTTCGCCACCCTCCCGGCGGTGATGGCCGAGGGGCCGCCGGGTGATCGCGCCAGCATCGAACGGGTGGCCAAGATATTCGTCACCAGAGAGCGGTCTACGCCGCCGTCCGCGCCCACGGCGGTCGGCCTGGCCAGGCTGTGCCTTCCCCGTTCCTGCCCCCGGCACCTCACCGCCTCATCTCCAGCCTGACCATCACGGCATCCCCGGCTTCTTCCTGGCCCTCAGAGCAGCCCCTCCACCCAGCGCTCGCATCCGGGCTTCGTCCGCCGGACCCCTGGCCTTCGCCATCCCGGCCAGCCTCACCGCCGCCCTCGGCACCCTGGTCGCCTACCAGGTCGCCGGACGTGGCCAGCGTCCCCCAGGACCCGGAGCCAGGACCGCGCCACCCTCTGGCCCTGGCCGGCCCCTCGCCAGCCTGGTGGCGTCCCTGGCCCCTGAAGCCGCCCGCCCGCTCAACCGGCCGCGCCGGCTCTGGTGCTGGCCATGGCCGGCCGCCTTCGCCGTCGTCCTCGGTGTCCCCTTCCTTCGGAGGTATTCTTCGCCCTCGACCTGCCGCCGGCGCCGGTCGCGCTGGCCCGCCCCTGGCCCTTGACGCCGTCCTCGGCGGCCTGCTGACTACTGGTCGATCCTGCGCATGCGGCCTGAGAGGGCGTCCCCCATCCGCCCGGCAAGAGCCGGTCGGCGCAGTTCTGGAGACAAAGCGCAGCCGACCGGCTGTAATTTCCGCGTCATGGCCTAGATCGAGACAGCCCGGGTGAGGGCTGCAGGTTTCGCCCAATGCAGCGCCGTCTGAGGCCGTCACCGTGCCCCACCTGTGTCACCGCCGCCGGAGTCCGCCGATCGTCGCCGCTCCCGGCGGCTGTGGGGCTTGGGGTGGAGCCCAGGTCCAGCCCCGAGCACGGCCATGCGCCCGTGCTGGTCGCCCTCGACCAGGCCGACGCCCGAACGACCCGGAGGCGCTGCGAGGCCATCGCCGACGCCCGCCTGCTGCTGGCCAGGGCGATCCGGCGACGCTCCAGGCGGTGCTCGGCGGCTGGCCGATCTCGGCTGACCAGCTCCGCGCCCGTTAAGAATCCCCGCCGGACTGTCTCTTATCGCACGGACGTGCCTGGTGGCGCCGTCCGGTGGACCGCTGGTCGCCGGCGCGGCTCTGGTCACTGGCGGCCATCGTCTTCGTCTGGCGCCGCCTCGGCCGCCACCATCGCCAGCCTGCTGGCCGTGCTGACCGGGGCGGTCTGGTGGGCGTCTGCTCGGCCCTGGAGCTGAGCGCCGGCGACCTGGCCGGCCGGGAGTACTGGGGCGACCTCAAGTACGTCGGCGTGGTGCTGCTGCCACCGGCCTACCTGGCCTTCGTGCTCCAGTGCAGCGAGCCATACCGCTGGCCCCGCTGGCTGGGGCGGCGCTGGCCGTCGAGCCCCTGGCCGTGCTCCTCCTGCTGGCGGGGCGGCTCACTCGACCTGTGATCCAGCTATTACCCGGCCGGCGCCACCCTGGCCACCACCCAGGCTGCCGAGGCCGGGCCCTGTTCTGGCCCCACCTGCTCTACAACAACGCCCTCATCTGGACCGGGACGGTCCTGCTGGTGGTCACCCTCAGCCGGATAGTCGAGGCTCTACCGTGGCCAGAGCCTGCTGCTGGTCGGAGCCATCCTCCTGCCGATCATGCTCAACCTCTTGTTCAGCTTGAAGTGGAGCCGTTCCGGCAGTGTCGACCTGACGCCCCGTTCGCCTTCGTGCTGACCACGGCCGTGCTCGTCTGGGGCGTCTACCAGCTCAGCCTGCTCGACCTGCGGCCGGTGGCCCGCAGCCAGATCTTCCGGACGATCAGCGACCCGGTGCTGGTGCTCGACCCCGACGGGCGGGTGCTGGACGCCAACCCGGCCGCAGGCCGCCTGGCCGGGCGGCCTGGCCGAGGTCGTCGGCCAGCCGGTCGGCCAGCTGCTCCCGACCTGGAGCCCGACCGTGGCCTCGGCCATGGCCGCCGGGGCCGAGCAGGCGACCGAGGAGGTCACCCGGGACGGCCGCATCTACGACGCCTGGCCATCTCGGCCTGCCCGAGCGCCAGCGCCAGCCCGGCGGGCACCTGGTGAGTGCGCCAGGGACGTGACCGACCGGCGCGAGGTCAGGAAGCTGTGCGCCGCCCTCAACGCCGAGCTGGTGGCCACCAACCGCCTGGCGGTGGCCCTGGACCGGGAGCGGGCCGCGGCCGAGCTATCTGCGTACCCTCGACGAGCTCAAGAGCGGCTTCCTCCAGAGCCGTCTCCACGACCTGCGCACCCCGCTGGCCTCGGTGCTGGGCATCTCCCTGACCCTGCAGCGGGGCCGCGACCTGATCAGCCCGGCCGACACCGACGACCTCTGGGCCGGCTCGCCGCCAACGCCCGCCGGCTGGACCGCATCCTCACCGGCCTGCTCGACCTCGACAAGCTCGACCGGGGCATCGTCGAGACTCCGGCGCGAGCTGGTCGACCTGCCAGCCCACTGGTCGCCGGGGTGGTCTCCGAGGCCGCCGACGAGCTGGACGCCCACCCGGTCAGCCTGGACCTGCTGCCCACCCAGGTGCTGGCCGACGCGCCCAAGGTCGAGCGGGTGGTCAGAACCTGCTCGCCAACGCCGCCCGCCACACCGACCCGGGGACGCCCATCTGGGTGCGGGTCGAGCCGCTGGACCGGGGCGCTGCTGTGTGTGTCGACGACGCCGGCCCCGGCATCCCGGCCGAGCAGCGGAGTCGATCTTCCGGCCGTTCCAGCGCGGCCCGGCCGGCGCCTACCTACGCGCCCGGCTCCGGTCAGGCTGGCCCCTGGTCGCCCAGATCGCCAGCCTTCACGACGGCCAGGCCTGGGTCGAGGACCGGGCCGGAGGCGGGCGTCGTTCCGGGTCCTGCTGCCAGCCGGCAGCGGCGGCGGCTAGCCGGCGGCTGGATCGCGCCCCGGCGACCGTGCAGCATTGAACGGTGCGTGCTCTCCTACATCTCCCGCCTGGTCACGGGGTCGTCCGGACCGTGTCCGGCAACCCGGGCTGCTGCCGGGTCGAGCTGGCGTTCGTCGGCTTCCTGACGTGGCCGAGTGGGCCACCTGGGTGTCCATCCTGGCCTTCGCCTACCGGGTCGGGGGCGGCCGCGACCGGGCTGGTCGCCGTTGTCCAGCTGGTGCCGGCGGCGCTGGTCGCGCCCCTGGCCGCGGTGGCCGGCGACCGGTTCCGGTCGCGAGCGGGTGCTGCTGGGCGGCTACCTGGCCCAGGCGGTCACGATGGCCGCGACCGCCGCCGCCCTGATCGCCGGCGCCCCGGTCCCGCTGGTCTACGGCCTGGCCGCGCTGGCCGCGACCTCGATCACCATCACCCGCCCGGCCCAGAGCGCCCTGCTGCCGTCGCTGGCCCGGACCACCGATGAGCTGACCGGCGGCCAACGTCGCCTCGGGCTGGACCGAGAGCGTCGGCGTCCTCGCTGGTCCGGCGGTGGCGCGCCGTTGTTGCGGACTGAGCGGCCCCGGGGCCGTCTTCGCCGACGCATGGCCGGCGCTCCTCGGCTGCTCAGGCCGTGCTGGTCGTCCGGGTCCAGGCCGGCGCCGAGCCCGACCGGCCGGCCGCGATGGCGCTGGTCCTGGTCGGACGAGCCGAGCTGAGCCGGACGAGCCTGGTCCGCTCCGCACCTGGAGCGGGTTCAGGACCCTGGCCGGCGAGCGGCTGCCCCGGCTCTCCGGTCAGGCCTGCTCAGCGCCCGGTACGTAGATGCTCGGGGTACTGGACGTGCTGCTGGTGGTGCTGGCCTTCGAGGTCCTCGACATCGGCAGCGCCGGGGTCGGGCTGCTCAACAGCGCCCTCGGCGCCGGAGCTGATCGTCGGCTCGGCCCTGACCGCCCTCCTGGTCGGGACGGCGGCTGGTCGTGCCGATCGTGATCGGGTTCGCCTCGCTGGGGCCTGGCCCTGGGCGCGATCGGGCCTGATGCCGACCCCGCTGGTGCTGCCGGTCCTGCTCGCGGTGGCTGGCGGCCGGCGGTGCCCTGACCGGGTCGCCGGGCGCCTGCTGCTCCAGCGCAGCGCGCCCAACCAGGCCCTCAGCCGGGTCGTTCGGCGGTGCTCGAGGGCGTGAGCATGGCCGCCATCGCGCTCGGCTCGGCGACCGTGCCGGCCTCGATCGACCTGTTCGGCCTGCGCGGCGACCTGGTCGGCGCCGGCGGGCTGATGGCCGGAGCCCGGCGTGCTCGGTCTGGCGCCGCCTCGCCACGGCCAGGTGGCAGCCGCGTCGACACCAAGCCGAGCTGGCCCTGCTCCGGGCGGTCCCAATGTTCGCGCCGCTGGCCAGCCGAGGTGGCTGAGCGGGTCGCGGCCGCCATGGCCGGCAGTCTCGGCCCCGGCGGGCCACCGCGTCATCCGCCAGGGCGACGGACGGCGACCGCTTCTACGTCCTGGCCGCCGGACCGGGTCGAGTGCGCCATCGACGGCCGCTCGGATGGCCGTCCATGGGCCCTGGCGACTACTTCGGCGAGATCGCCCTGCTCCGCGACGTCCCCCGGACCGCCACCGTGGTCGCCACCACCGGACGCCCAGCTGTACGCCCTTGAGCGGCTCCCCGTTCCTGGAGGCCATCGGCGCACCCGATCGGCGCCGAACGGGCCGACGCCATCGCCACCGAGCGCCACCAGGCCCAGGGCTGCAGGAGCGACGGGCCCAGCGAACTCGGCCCATTGCTTTTCGATTGGACGGGCCCACGGACTGTCCGTACCGTCCCTGGCGAGGTGGTGGTGTCATGCCGCAGCAGCCGCAAGCGCAGGTGTTCGACCTGGTGGTCGTCGGTGGCGGCCCCGGCGGACCCGGCCGCGATCCGGGCGGCCCAGCTCGGCCTGAAGACGGCGCTGGTCGAGAAGGAGCGCCCGGGCGGGTCCGCGCAACTGGGGCTGCATCCCCACCAAGGCCAGGCTGCGCTCGGCCGAGGTGCTGGAGACGGCCCGCCACGGGGCCGAGTACGGGGTCCTGGCCGACAACGTCCGCCTGGACTACGCGGCCGTGCTGGCCCGCAAGGACCGGGTCGTCAAGTCCTCACCGACGGCGTCGCCGGGCTGCTGGCGGCCAGCGGGTCACGGTGACCATCGGGCACGCCCGGCTCACCGGCCCGAGGACCGTCGAGGTCGTCGGGGTCGGGGACGCGCCCCCTCGGCCAGGGCGCCGCGCTATAACGCCCCGCCGGCCCCGGACGGGGCGCCCGCGGCCACCCTCGAGGCTGCAACCTGCTGCTGGCCACCGGCTCGACCCGGCGGTGCTGCTCATCCCGGGGATCGCGATCTGCCCGGCGTTGGTCACCTCCGACGGCGCCTTCCCTGCTCGAGGAGGTCCCGCGGCGGATCGTGATCATCGGGAGCCAGCGCGGTCGGGGCCGAGTGGGCGACGATGTTCCAGGCCTTCGGGTCCGAGGTGACCATGGTGGAGCTGATGGACAGGCTGCTCCCGGCCGAGGACGAGGACATCGGCAAGGCCCTGGCCCTGCCTCGTTCGCCCGCCGGGGATCAAGGTCGAGACCGGGCCGGACCGTCACCGGATCGCCCTGCGAGCGACCAGGGCCTCGCCGCTGGTTGTCACGGTCGCCGTCCGACGGCGCGGCTAACCCACGGAGGTCGAGGCCGACGTGGTCCTGGTCGGGGTGGGCCGCCGGCCTCAACACCGCCGAGCTGGCCTCGAGCGGGCCGGGGTGGCCACTGCACCTGCGGGGCTGGGTCGAGGTCGACGACCGGCTGCGCACCGGCGTGCCCGGCGTCCATGCCGTCGGGGACGTGACCGGCCGGGTGCTCCTTCTGGCCTCACGTGGGCCAGCCACCAGGGGCTGGCGGCGGCCGGCGGTGGCCGGCCACACGACGAGCGGACTGACTACCAGCCAGGTCCCGGCGGCCACCTTCACCCATCCCCGAGGTGGCCAGCGTCGGGCTGACCAGGCGGCGGCCAGGGAGGCGGGCCACGACGTCGCCGTCGGCGCCGCTTCCCCTCTCCTCGGCCTCGGCTGGGCCACCCACCTTCGGCGGGGTCGAGGGGGCTGGTCAAGGTGGTGGCCGAGCGCGACGACGGGCCACGTGCTCGGGGTCCACGTGATCGGCCCCGGGGCCAGCATCTGATCCCCGAAGGCGTGCTGGCCATGCAGCTGGGGGCGGCCTTCCGTCCTCCGACATCGCCGGGCCACCATCCACGCCCACCCGACCCTCGGCGAGGGAACCATGGAGGCGGCCCCCGGTCGCCCTCGGCCTCCCGTCCACATCCCCCCCGCCCGCCAACTCCACTCCCGCCCGCCAGCCGCCCACCCGCCCGGTCGCCCTCCCGCCGCCCATCTCGCCCGGCCCGCGGCGGGTCCGGCCGCGGCGGACGGGCCTGTGGACAGCCGCGCGCACGCCCCTTCCGGGTCGGCTACGCTCCCACCGGGGGACTGACCCGGGGCCGTCGGTAGCTGCCGCCCCGGCGGCGCGCTGGCCTGGGGGGCGCCGGGGCAGGAACGGGGCGCCGCGGCTCGACCTGGAAGGCCACGGTCGACGCTACCTCTGGCTGCTCGGGCTTCGGGGCGGAGCTGAACCAGCAGACCGCGGGGTCGAGGGTTGGGCTCACCGACCTGGTCGGTCAAGGCGTGCGCTACGGGTTGCTGGCGGTCAGCCTGGAAGCCGAACGCCTCCTTCGGCGGGGACCGGCTGCTGGTCCGCCGGCGGGTCGACGTCGGGGTGGCGGTGCGTGGGAGGACGCGACTCCTGGTGTCGGCGGTCCGTGACGCCGACCGCAAGAGCGTCGTCCGGATCGCGCAGGAGGTGGCCGAGCTGGCCGACCGGGCACGGGCGGGCCAGCTCGGGGCGGAGGAGGCGGCCCGGGCAGCCTCTCACCGCGTCGAGCCTCGGCGTCGACCAGTTCACGGCCGTGCTCGAGCCCTCGGAGGGGCCGTCTCCGGCCGTCGGCGCCGCTCACCCCGAGCCGCGGGTGGTGGACGGGCAGGTGGAGGTGCGCCAGGTGCGCTGCGCCTCACCCTGTCGATCGACCACCGCGCGTCGACGGGCCACCGGCGGCCGGTTCCTCGGCCGCGCTCAAGGACGCGCTGCGCTAACCCCCGCAGATCGCCGCTCAGGGAGCCCGCCGAAGACGCCCGGTCGTGTCAGGGCGGTAGTTTCGGTGATGGCTCTGCATCCGGCCGATCGGGAGGGGATTCTCCGTGGCCGGTGGGCACCGCCCGGGCACCGACTGCAGGCAGGTGGTCAGGCTCAGGCCAGGACCCAGGCGCCATCCTGGCGGGCAAGGCCGAGGGCCAGCAGCCGGCGGAGGTTGACCGCGGCCACCCGGACCGACCACCACAGATCGTTGCGTTCGATGCCGCGGTAGGGCACCCGCCGGCAGCCGTCGGCGACCAGCCAGGCGATCGAGCGCTCCACCATCGGCCGCCAGCGCCGGTAGCTGTGCTGGAAGCTGCGGGTGGTCGCGCGGCGGCGGGCGGCGCGCAGCTCGTCCTCGTGCGGGTGCAGGTGGAGGACGCGGCCACCCTTGGCGGTGGTGCAGCGCCGCCGTAGCGGGCAGGAGGAACACTCGCGCGAGAAGCTGACCCGGCCGGAGCTGCTGATCGGCGCCGTGATGCCCGCCGGGCACCGAGCCATACCGGCTGACCTGTCAATGCGGAAGTCGTGGACGGTGAACCCGCCCGGCACCGCGCTCTGGAGTGGGATTGGCTTGATCGTCTGGAGGTGGCCGGCGGCTCGCAGCGCCGCGCGGGTCGCCCACCCCCGTAGGCCGAATCTCCCAGCACCTCAAGACCCGGCTGCTCGGCGCCCAACAACCCGACTCCGGTGGGCCCGTCGGGCGCGGCGGCGGCGGTGAGCGCGCACTCGATCACCAGCCCGGTCTCGGGCTCGGCGGTGACGTGGCCCTTATAGCCGTCGCGCCGCTGGGCGCTGGTCTTGCGGGCGTGGCGCGCCTGCGGATCGACGGTGGAGATCACCCGATCCTGGGCGACCTTGCCGGCGATCCGCCAGGTCCCCGGCCGATCACCCGCTTCGACATCCTGGCCGGCCACCAGCGCCAGCAGCGCGACCGCCTCGGCCTGCTCATCGTCCAAGTCGACCTCGCCGACCGCCTCGAGCACCGCCAGCGCGTCATTCACCAGCCCCGACACCAGCGCCTGCCTGGCCTCGGAGTCGTCCCAGGCGCAGTCGGGCTTGCCTGGCCGGTCATCGTCGTACGCCCCCACCTCGACCTGACGTGCCCCTGGCACCAGCCGGCGCACCCTGCGGATCGCCGCGACCAGCTGGCCGACCGTGTCCTGGGTGGCGACCGCGTCCTCCAAGAGGGTGGAGTCCAGCACCCGCCGGCCCCGCCCCTGAGCACCCCGGTCGCCTCGACCACCTGGCGGACGGCGTCAAAGATCCGCCGCGGCCGCTGCGAGGCCCGCAGGCGCGCCCGCCAGTACACCAGCACCGTGGGGTGGAAGCCCTCGTCATCCAGGCGCAGCCCGCAGGCGACCTTCCAGGCGATGTCGCGCCGCAGCGCGCTGACGGCCTCCCGGTCGCTGAGACCCTCCAAGGCCTGCAGCACCATCACCGTGGCGACCACCTCGGCGGGTACCGAGGGGTGGCCGCCGCCCTGTCGGGCGACGTCCGCGAACAGCTCAGGGCGGAAACAGCTGCTGGCGGTGGTCGGCCAGGAAGGCGTACACCGACCCCTGGGGGACCAGGTGATGGCACCAGGTGGCCGCGTCCATCTCCTCGTCCGGAGACATGGCGTGCTGAGCTCATACCCGGGAGTCTGCCCAGCCCCAGCCAGCAGCGCGAACTACCAGATCGACACAACCAACAGGATCGACCGAACCACGCCCCTTCAGCAGGCTCCTAGCGGCGTCTACCGGCGGCCGGTCAGGACCCGCAGCTCGGCCTCCATCCTGGCCGGCTGAGCAGCAGCGCTCCCGGCAGGCCGCGGGCGAACGACACCGGGTGGTGGATGACCCGGCGCAGCATGCGCCCCGGCTTGGTCAGGGATGCGGGTGCTCGATCGTCGGCGATGCAGGGCCCGGCGCAGGCCGGGCAGGTCCTGGCGATCCGGTGCCCGCAGTTCGAGCGAGAGAGGGTCGATGCGAGCAGCTCTGCCCGCGTAGGTCACCTCGTGCAGGTGCTCACCGTGGCACCGGCGACAGCCCAGGCGTGACGATGTGGACGTTGTCCATGCCTCTCACCTCACCGCTTGTACCCGGAGGCGGCCAGCATCAGCTCGGCCATGAAGAGATCGTCGGCGTAGGTCACCTTCAGATTGCGCGGGTCGCCCGGCGACCACGTGCACCGCGACGCCCTGGTAGCGTTCGACGCACGAGGCGGTGTCGGTCCCGGCGAAGCCGTCGGCGGCGGCCGCCTCGTAGGCGGCCAGCAGCTGGGTGCTCCTGAACGCCTGAGGGGTCTGGACCTGATGAGGTCGGTGCGGTCCGACTCGAGATCCGGCCGGCCTCGTCGACCCCGGCCACGTCCTCCAGGGGCAGGGCCGGGATCGCCCCGCCGGTCCGCATGGCTGTGAGCCAGCACCTCCTCCACCACCGGACCGGGGTCAGGGGGCGGGCGGCGTCGTGGACGAGGACGATGTCGATCTCGCCCCGCCGGATGTCGTCGGCCAGGTGGAGCAGGGCCCGGTACTCGGACTCGTGCCGGGTGTCGCCGCCGGTCACCACGTCGACCGGCACGTCCGGAACTCGCGGTCGAGGATCTCGCCGACCAGCTCCCGGTCGTTGTCGCGCACCACCAGGACCAGCCGGCTGATCCCGGGGACCTGGCGGAACAGCTCCAGCGACCAGGTGACGATCCGCCGGCCGCCCAGGGGCAGGTAGACCTTGTTGCGGCTGTTGCCGACCCGGTGCCGGCCCCGGCGGCCAGGACGATGCCGGCGTGCATGGTCATGTCGCAGCAACCCCTCCGCTGGCCACCGGGGCCAGCCGGCGTTCGGCCCGGCCGCGGCCTCGGCGACCAGCTCGTCGAGCACCTCGAGGAACCAGCGGACGGTATTGGAGGTCGCGTCCTGGCGCCAGGCCACGCCGAGCTTGGACAGCGGCGCCGGCGGGGCGAAGGGCCGGTAGACCACCCCGGGGACGGCCAGGACTCCGGTCAGCGCCTCGGCCACGAAGGCGACACCGAGGCGGGCCGCGACCGCGCTGCAGGCGCTCTCCAGGTGGTCGCCTCCAGCACCACCGACGGGGCCACCCGCGAGCGGCCGAGCACGTCCGAGACCAGGTAGCGGTACAGCAGCGGCTCGACGGCGTGGGGGACCAGGACGATCGGCTCGCCGGCTCAGGCGCTCGACCGGGACCACCGGCAGCCGGGCCAGCGGGTGGTCGGCCGGCGCGGCCAGCACCAGCGGCTCCGCCTGGAGGGTCCGGTAGCGCATGGTCTCGCGGTCCAGCACCCCGAGGCGCACGAAGGCAACGTCGAGCTGCTTGGCCTCCAGCGCCTCCAGGTGGGCGCCGGTGGGCGCGACCACCGTCTCCAGGCCGACGTCCGGGAACCGCTCGGCGAAGCTACGCAGGGCCAGGGGCGGCAGCTCGAAGATGCCGGTGGCCGGGTAGCCGACCCGCAGCTGGCCGCTGACCGCCGTGCTCGCCTGCTGAGCCGCCCGGGCGGCGGCGTCGGCGGCCTCGATGGCGTGGCGCGCCTTGTCGAGCAGGGCCCGGCCGGCCTCGGTCAGCTCCACCCGCCGGCCACGGACCAGCAGCCGCACGCCCAGCTCGCGCTCCAGCGACTGGATCTGGAAGCTGAGCGGCGGCTGGGTGATGCGCAGGCGCTCGGCCGCCCGGCCGAAGTGCAGCTCCTCGGCGACGGCGATGAAGTACCGCAGGTGTCGAAGCTCCATGGTCTAGGTTCCTCCGTCGAGGCGGAGGACCGACCGCGCCGCCTGCTGGTCACAGATAAGGACGTCGATGATCCCGCCCCGCAGGGCGCCGAGGATGCCGATGGCCTTCTCCGGCCCGGCCGCGATCCCGGCCACGGTGGGGATGGCCCGGAGGTCGTCGAGGGTGACGGCCAGGACACGCTGGTTGACCGCGCTGGGCACCTCCCGGCCGGACAGGTCGTAGAAGCGGCCGCAGACGTCGCCGACGGCCCCGGCGGCGTCGAACCGGCCCGCTCGGCCGGGCTGAGGGCGAGCGCGTCCAGCAGCGCCCCGAGGAGCCGATGCCGGCGGCGCCGATGCCGACCATGGCCATGTCGGCCCGCTTGGCCGCGTCCAGCGCGCCGGCGATGGCCGGCTCGCGGCGGAGCAGGGTGAAGCGCCTCGGCCGAGCCGAACAGGGCCGGGGCGTGCAGGTAGCGGTGACGTGCCCCGATGCGCTCGGACAGCTCCCGGACCAGCTCCTGGCCGGTGACGGCCGAGTCGAGGGCCGAGAGGCCGCCCACCAGCTGCACCACCTCGACGTCGCGGCGGGCCAGGTCGACGTCGCGGACCATCGCCTGCAGGCTGTGGCCCCAGGAGAGCGCCACCACTCGGCCGTCGCGCAGCGTCTCGTCCAGCCAGCGGGCGGCCAGGTGGCCGACCCCGGCCAGCACCTCGGTCTCGGCGTTGACCTCGAGGACCCGGGCGTCGGCCAGCGGGTAGCGGCCCGCAGGGCCAGCTCGAGCTCGTGGTCGCGCTGTGCCGGGGCGACGATCCGGATCCTCGACGATGCCCAGGTCCCGCGCCTGCCGCACCATGCGGGACACGTTGGAGCAGGTCGTCCCCAGGATGGCGGCGACGTCGTCCTGGGAGCGGTCGTCGAGGAAGTACAGGCGCGCCGCCTTGGCGAGCAGCTCGGGGTCCCGGGGGCAGGCATCTTCATCACATCCGTGATAAGACGATCACATCTGTTCCGATACTTTTACATCGTCCGGATGGATGTGTCAATGCGGCGGGCGTGGCCGGGATTGGCGTTCGATCCCGTTCATGTATGGGTCCCGCCGCTTTTTGTATTGGACGCCCTTGGACTCCGCGAAACCAGCATGAGGCCGACTGGTGGGCCGTGAACGCCAACACAAGGAGCGGGCATGGGCGTCGGCGCGATCTTCCTCCTGCTCGGTCTCCTCTGGCTGCTCCAGCTGGTGCTCGCCTACCAGCAGGCACAGCAGTTCATGGCCAGGGCGCGGACCCTTCGCCGGCAGGGGACGGGTGTCGATCGGCGCCTCCCGCCGCCAGCTCCGGGGACGTGCCTACGTGGTCGTGGCGGTGGACGCCGACGACCGCGTCGCCGCCGCCGAGGCGCTGCGCGGGGTCACCGTGTTCGCCAACGCCAAGCCGGTGCCGGCCCTGGTCGGGCTGCCCGCGGCCGAGCTGGCCGCCGGCGCGGATGTGCCCGGCCTGCCCCCGAGGGTCCTGGCCGCGGCCCACTCCGCCGCGGCCGCCATCCATCCCCATGTCCGGGAAGGAGTTGGAAGCAGTGGCTGATCTCTCACTGTTCGCCGGCGCCCCGCCGGTGGCAGGCATCAACGACACCCTCGGCCAGTGGGCCGAGAACTTCATCAGCGTCTTCCGCCAGGGCGGCGAGACCTTCGTCAGCCTGGTCGTCGGGATCGTCCCGCTGCTGATCGTGCTGCTCACCGGCCGTCCACGCCCTGATCAAGCTGATCGGGCCGGAGCGGATCGACCACGTGGGCGAGATGGCCGGGCGGCCGGGCCTTCGCTACTACCCGATCCGCTACCTGATCCTGCCCGTGCTGTCGGTGTTCTTCCTGACCAACCCCATGGCCTACACCATGGGCCGGTTCCTCCCAGAGCGCGACAAGCCGGCGTTCTACGACGCGGCGGTCAGCTTCGTCCACCCACCGCTCGGGCTGTTCCCCCATGTCAACCCGGGTGAGCTGTTCGTCTATGCCGGCATCGCGGCCGGGATCACGAAGCTCGGCCTGCCGCTCGGTGACCTGGCCGTCCGCTACTTCTACGTCGGCCTGATCGTGATCTTCATGCGCGGCATCGTGACCGAGACGATCAGCGGGGTCATGTTCGCCCGCCGCGCCCGCGACATAGAGGAACCCCAGGTCACGACCACGGCCGGCGATCACCCGGCTCCCCGAGGGGGCGTGAGCATGGACACGATCAATGCGCTGCTGAACCGCATCGGCCGGTCCGTCGGCGGGGTCGTCGGCACGCTCTACCAGTCCGGGCGTGAAGCCATCGACATGGTGATCACGCAACGTCCTGCCGTTCATGGCGTTCATCTCGCTGATCATCGGGGTCATCCTGGCCACCGGGATCGGCACCTGGATCGCCGACCACCTCACCCCACTCGCCACCAGCCTGGCCGGCCTGCTGCTGATGAGCATCATCTGCTCGCTGCCGGTGCTGTCGCCGCTGCTGGGGCCGGGCGCGGTCATCGCCCAGATCGTCGGGACGCTGATCGGCGTGCAGATCGGCCTTGGCAAGATCCCGCCGCAGTACTCGCTGCCCGCCCTGTTCGCGATCAACCCCCAGGTCGGCTGCGACTTCATCCCGGTCGGGCTGGCCCTGGGCGAGGCCGAGCCCGAGACGGTCGAGGTCGGGGTGCCGGCGGTACTGTTCTCCCGGATGGTGACCGGGCCGGCGGCGGTGGTGATCGCCTACCTGTTCAGCTTCGGTCTCTACACGTAACAGCGCTGTCGGAACGAGGAGGCGCAGGCATGACGGACTACAAGGCGGTACGGGTCGAGGCCGGACGTGGCGGCTGGGGCGGCCCGCTCACCATCAAGCCGACGGCGGATCGCCCGCTCGTCTACTCGGTGACCGGTGGCGGCATCCACCCGGTGGCCGCGAAGATCGCCGAAGCTGACCGGCGGGGAGGCCTTCGACGGCTTCAAGAGCTCGGCCCCCTTCGACAAGATCGCGGTCGCGGTCATCGACTGCGGCGGCACCGCCCGGGTCGGGTCTACCCGATGAAGAAGGTGCCGACGGTCGACGTCCACGCCACCAGCCCGGCCGGCCCGCTGGCCATGTTCATCAAGGAGGACATCTTCGTCTCCGGGGTCGGGCCGGACAACGTCAAGGAGGCCTGAGTGGCATCCCTGCCGCAGACGCGCTACGCGACGACGGTCACCGCGGTGGGGAGCAGGTCGCCGAGTTCGTCGGCCAGGGCCTGCTGATCTGGTTCGCCGAGGGCGCGCCCGAGGAGCTGCACTTCTTCAGCGTCCTGCACCGGCCCACCGTCACCACCGGTGGGGTGCGTCCCGGCGACACCGTCCGCATCGACGACCGGGCGTACCGGGTCACCGCGGTCGGCGAGGTGGCCAACGACAACATGGTCAACCTCGGCCACATGGACCTGAAGGCGAACGGCGAAACCGAGCCGCCGCTGCCCGGCGACATCTGCCTCGAGAAGCTGCCACTGCCCGAACCGGGGCCTGGGACAACGCTGGTGATCGAAGGGGAGGCCGACCAGGCCGTCCCGTAAGAGGGTGATGCAGGTGAACCTCTCCGCCCGCCTACGCGCTCGGGAGCAGGAGCTGGGCCGGCCCGTCCGCATCGGCCTTGCCGGTGCCGGCCAGATGGGCATGGGCTTCGTCGCCCAGGTCCAGCGGATCGCCGGGATGGAGACGGCGGCGATCGCCGACGTCCTCCCCGGGCGGCCCAAGCAGGCGTTCGCCCAGGCCGGGGTCAACGGCGTGGTCGAGGGCGACGACCCCGACACCCTCGCCCAGGCGGTGGCCGACGGCCGGCCGGTCGGCCTGGCGGACGCCCGGATGCTGGTCGACCTGCCGGTCGACGTGGTGGTCGACGCCACCGGCGTGCCCGACGTCGGCGCCCTGCTGTCGTATGCCGCCCTCACCGGCGGCAAGGACGTGGCCACCCTGAATGCCGAGGCCGACGTCACCATCGGGCTGCTGCTGTCGCGGGTGGCGCACGCCAGCGGGCAGGTCTATGCCGTCTGCAAGGGCGACGAGCCGGTCGAGGTCAAGGCGCTGTTCGACTTCGTCACCGACCTCGGCTTCGAGGTCGTCTGCGCGCGGCAAGGGCAAGAACAACCCGCTGCGGCCCCACGACACCCCCGACTCGGTGGCCGAGGAGGCCGCCGCCAAGCACATGAACCCCAAGATGCTGGCCAGCTTCGTCGACGGCACCAAGACCATGATCGAGTGTGCCTGCATGGCCAACGGCACCGGCCTGGAGCTGAGCCGCCGGGGCATGTACGGGCCCGAGACCACCGTGCCCGAGCTGGCGAACGTGTTCCGCCCGGCGGCCGACGGCGGGGTGCTGGACCGGCCGGGGGTGGTCGACTACGCCACCGGGCCGGTGGCCCCGGGCGTGTTCGTGGTCGGCCGCAGCGACCACCCGACGGTGATCGAGGAGATGGCGTACCTGTCGATGGGCCCCGGGCCCTACTGCGCCTTCTACCGGCCGTATCACCTGGCCAGCCTGGAGGCCCCGTTGACGGTGGCCACGGCCGCGCTCGACCGTGTCTCGACGCTGGAGCCGGTGGCCTGGAAGGCCGAGGTGGTCGCCACCGCCAAGCGCGACCTGCGCCCAGGGGACCGGATCGACGGCATTGGCGGCAGCACCGTCTACGGGGTGGCCGACTCGGCCGAGGCGGTCGCCGCCGGGGGCTGCTGCCGCTCGGCCTGGCGGCCAGGGCGACCGTCGTCCGCGACGTCCCCATCGACCAGCCGCTGGCCTACGAGGACGTCGAGCTGGACGAGAGCTCGACCATCCTCCAGCTGCGCCGGCTCCAGGACCAGCTGCTGGGCCGCTGAACCGGAACCGGAGAGGAGCGGGGACCTCGTGACGACCCTTGCCAAGTCGGCCGACGACGCCCGGCGGGTGCTGGCCACCATGTGGACCATCCGCCGGTTCGAGGAGGCGGTGGACGAGATGTTCGCCCGCGGCCTGCTGTACGGCACCATGCACCTGTCGATCGGCCAGGAGGCCTCGGCCACCGGCGCCTGCCTGGCCCTGCGCGACGACGACGTGATCACCTCGACCCACCGCGGGCACGGCCACTGCATCGCCAAGGGCGCCGACCTCGGCCGCATGATGGCCGAGCTGCTGGCCCGCGACAACGGCTACTGCCGGGGCCGGGGCGGCTCCATGCACATCGCCGATGTGACCAAGGGCAACCTGGGCGCCAACGGGATCGTCGCCGGCGGGATCCCCATCGCCGTCGGGGCCGGCCTGGCCCACAAGCTGCAGGGGAGCGACAAGGTCGCCCTGTCGTTCTTCGGCGACGGCGCCACCAGCGAGGGCGCCTTCCACGAGAGTGTCAACCTGGCCGCCATCTGGGACCTGCCGGTGGTGTTCGTCTGCGAGAACAACCACTACGGCATGTCGATGTCGGTGACCGAGGTGTCCCGGCTGGAGCGGGTCTCCGAGCGGGCCGCCGGCTACAGGATCCCCGGGGTGACCGTCGACGGCAACGACGTCGACGCGGTCCACAAGGCGGCCGCCGAGGCTGTCGCCCACGCCCGGTCGGGCCAGGGGCCGACCCTGATCGAGGCCGTCACCTACCGCTGGAAGGGCCACTCCAAGAGCGACCAGAACCTCTACCGCACCCGCGAGGAGATCGACTCCTGGCGGGCCCGGGACCCGATCGAGCGGTTCGAGCAGGTGGTCCTCAAGGCCAAGACCCTGAGCGAGGACGAGCTCAAGCAGGTCCGCGACCAGGCCCGGGACGCCGTCCGGGACGCCGTGCGGGCCGGCCAGACCGGCCCGCCGCCCTCGCCCGACCTGCTGGCCGGCGTGTACGCGCCCAGCGAGGTGGACGCCCTCAGCGGGGAGGCCAGATGACCGCGACCGGGACCGAGGTCGAGACGATGACCTTCGCCGAGGCGATCCGGGCCGCGCTCAGCCATGAGATGGAGGCCGACGAGCGGGTGTTCGTGCTCGGCGAGGACATCGGGATCTACGGCGGCGCCTTCGGCGTGACCACCGGGATGCTGGAGCGGTTCGGGGCCGAGCGGATCCGCGACACCCCGATCGCCGAGGAGGCGATCGTCGGTGCCGCCGTCGGGGCCGCCATGTGCGGCATGCGGCCGGTGGCCGAGATGCAGTTCTCCGACTTCACCGCCCACGCCATGGACCAGCTGGTCAACCAGGCGGCCAAGGTCTACTTCATGCTCGGCGGGGCCACCAGCGTGCCCCTGGTGCTGCGGCTGCCGTTCGGGTCGGGGACGGGCGCGGCCGCCCAGCACTCCCAGAGCCAGGAGGCCTGGTACGCCCACACCCCGGGGCTCAAGGTGGTGATGCCGTCCAACCCGGCCGACGCCAAGGGCCTGCTGCTGGCGGCCATCCGCGACCCCAACCCGGTCGTGTTCATGGAGCACAAGCTGCTCTACCGCAGCGCCCAGGCCCGGTCCCGGCCGGCGCCGACCCGATCCAGCTGGGGGTGGCGGCCGTGCCCCGCGAGGGCCGCGACCTGACCATCGTGGCCACCGGGATCATGGTCTCGCGGGCCCTGGCCGCCGCCGAGGAGCTGGCCGAGAGCCGGATCGAGGCCACCGTGGTCGACCCCCGCACCCTCAAGCCGCTGGACGAGGCGACCATCCTGGAGCGGGTGCGGGCCACCGGCCGGGCCCTGCTGGTCCAGGAGGCCCCGCGCACGGCCGGGTTCACGGCCGAGATCTCGGCCCGCATCGCCGAGTCGGACACCCTCTACCACCTGCTGGCCCCGGTCCGGCGGCTCCAGCGGGCTGGACGCCCCATCCCCTACAACCCCGACCTCGAGAAGGCCTCGGTGCCCGCAGGTGCCGGACATCGTCCAGGCGGCCAGGGCGCTGATGGAGGACGGCTGATGCCCGAGATCGACGTCCCCATGCCCAAGCTCTCCATGACCATGGAGGAGGGGGAGCTGATCGCCTGGGTCAAGCACGAGGGCGACCAGGTCCGGGCGGGCGAGGTCATCTGCGAGGTCAACTCGGACAAGGTCGAGATGGAGGTGGAGTCGCCTGGCCGACGGCACCCTGGTCCGGCTGGCCGCGGCCGAGGGCGAGGTCGTTCCCGTCGGCGCCCCCATCGCCACCCTGGAGACCGAGGCCGAGGACCTGCTCGGCGGCATCCTCGGGCCCACGGCCGGCGACGCGGCGGCACAGGAGGCCGAGGCCCGACCCGACGGCGGGAGACGGCCGCCCCGCCCCCGGCCGGCCAGGCCCCGCCCGCCGACCGCCGCCGACAAGGCCCCGGCGCCGCCCGCGACCATCGAGGAGCCGCCGGCGGCGGCCGCCGGGCCGACCCCGGTGGTGCCGGCGGCCCGGCGGCGGGCCGCCGAGCTCGGGGTCGACCTGTCCGCCGTCGCCGGGTCGGGACCCAACGGCCTGGTCCGGGTGGCCGACGTCGAGGCTGCGTCACCGCGACGGTCCCCGGGTCGGCTAGGCCCCCCGCCGGCCGGCTGAGCCCGCCGCCGCGGCGGTCGAGGCTGCCGCGGCGGACGTCGAGGAGGTGCCGCTGACCCCGATGCGCCGGGTGGTGGCCCGCCGGCTGACCGAGAGCATGCAGTCGGCGCCCCACTTCTACCTGACCGTCCGGGTCGACGTCACCCGCCTGCTGGAGCTGCCGGGCCGAGCTGAACCGCCAGCTCGCCGCCGGCGGCCAGGACCTCAAGGTCAGCGTCAACGACATGATCGTCAAGGCGTGCGCCGGGCTGCTGGCGGCCAACCGGGAGCTGAACGTGTCGTTCGGCGGCGACAAGCTGGTGGTGCACCAGCGGGTCCACGTCGGGGTGGCGGTGGCGGTGGACGGCGGCCTGCTGGTGCCGGTGGTCCGCGACGCCGACCAGAAGAGCCTCACCCAGGTGGCCAGGGAGGCCGGGGAGCTGGTCGGGCGGGCCCGGGCGGGCCGGCTGGGCGGCGACGACATGGGCGGTGGGACCTTCACGGTGTCGAACCTGGGGATGCTGGGCGTCGAGCAGTTCACGGCCGTGATCAACCCTCCCGAGGCGGCCATCCTGGCCGTCGGCGCGGCCGGTCCGGAGCCGGTGGTCACCGCCGACGGGGAGGTCGAGGTCCGGCAGGTGCTGCGCCTGACCCTGTCGATCGACCACCGGGCGGTCGACGGGGCCACCGGGGCCCGGTTCCTGGCCCAGCTCAAGGATGTGCTCGAACAGCCCCTGCGGATCGTGGCCTGACCGGCCCCGATGCCCCGGCCACCCGCTCCTCGCGCCCCTGACCGGCTGTACGCGGCCTACCTGTTCGACCTCGACGGCACCATCTACCTGGGCGACGAGCTGCTGCCGGGGGCCGGGCGGCTGATCAGGCCCTGCGGGAGCTGGGCCTGCCGGTGCGGTTCCTGTCCAACAACCCGACCAGCGACCCCGAGCAGTACGCGGCCAAGCTGACCCGCCTCGGCCTGCCCACCCCGGCCGGCGAGATCGTCAACACCGTGGTCACCATGACCCGCTGGCTGCTGGAGCACGCCCCCGGGGCGGTCGTCTCACCCGATCGCCGAGGCCCCCTGCACCGGGCCTTTGAGCGGGCCGGCATCCGCACCTCCAGCGACCCGGCCGAGATCGACGTGGTGGTGGCCAGCTACGACCGCGGCTTCACCTACGAGAAGCTCCAGATCGCCTTCGACGCCATCTGGTTCCACCGCCGGGCCCGGCTGGTCGCCACCAACCCGGACCGCTACTGCCCCTCCCGGGCGGCCGCGCCGAGCCCGACTGCGCCGCCATCGTCGCCGCCATCGAGGCCTGCACCGGCGTGGTCTGCGAGACGACCACCGGCAAGCCCGACCCGGCCATGCTCGAGGCCGCCCTGGCCGGGCTGGGGTGGCGGCGGCCGACTGCGTGATGGTCGGGGACCGGCTGACCACCGACATCCGCATGGCCCTTGACGCCGGCGTCACCGCCGCCCTGGTCCTGACCGGCGACACCCGGGCCGGGGACCTGGCCGACCTGGCCCCGGCGACGCCCCGACCTGGTCCTCGACCGCATCGACCAGCTGCTGCCCGGAGACCCGCCCGCCGGCCGCCCCGGCGCCCGGCCCGGGCTGCGGCTCGACCCGGCCGACATGGACGCGGTCCGGGACGCACTGGACGGGGACGCGCCCGCGCTTGACGGCCTCCGGATCGTCGAGGCCGGCCCGGACGCCCTCGACGCCCTCCCGGCCATCCTGGAGCGTCTGGGATCCGCCGGGTCGGGCGTGCTCGTGACCCAGGACCGCCGGCCGTTCACCCGCGACGGGGCCAGTCTCAAGCCGCTCGTCGCCGAGCGCCTGCGGGCGGCCGGGCACACCGTCGAGGTGCTGGAGCTGGGCGACGGCCACGGCCACATGGAGTCCGACTTCGCCGAGGTCGACCAGGTCCGCCGGCACCTCGGCGAGGGCCGGGCGGTGGTCGCGCTCGGCTCGGGCAAGCTGTGCGACGTGACCAAGCACGCCTGCCACCTGCACACCGAGGAGCACGGCGAGCACCTCCCGCTGGTGGTGGTGCAGACGGCCAACTCGGTGATCGCCTTCGGGTCGGGCATGGCCACCATCACCAAGGACGGGGTCAAGCGGACCTGGCCGTCGCGGCTGCCCGACGCCCTGGTCCTCGACGGGCGGGTCCTGCGGGACGCGCCGGCCGACTCCACCCTCGGCGGGATCGGGGACCTGGCCGTGATCGCCGTCTCCTTCGGCGACTGGCGCCTCGGCGCCGAGCTCGGCCTGTCGTCCTACACCCCGGCGTCCTTCGACGTCCTGGCCGACGTCCGCGACCAGTTCTTCACCACGGGCGGGCGGCGTTCGCCGACCGAGGCCTGGAGGGCGCCGAGACCCTGGCCAAGCTGGCCGCCCTCGGCGGCTTCGCCATGACCCTGGCCGGCCAGAGCTCGCCCATGTCGGGCTATGAGCACGTGGTCAGCCACATGCTCGACATGCGGGCCCGGCCGAGCGGCCGCCAGGTGGCCAGCCACGGCTGCCAGTGCGGGGTGAGCACGATCGTCTGCGCGGTCGCCTGGCGCCGGCCGCTGGAGGGCCTGGAGCCGGGGCGGGTCGACCTGGACGCCTGCTACCCCGACGCCGGAGAGGTCGAGCGGCGGGTCCGGGCGACCTTCGACCCGCTCGACCCATCTGGCGCTATGGCCGAGGAATGCTGGAGCAGCTACCGGGGCAAGCTGACCGCCTGGCGGGACGCCCGCCCCGCTTCGAGGCGCTCCTCGGCGACTGGGAGGTCCAGCGGGCGCGGCTGGCCGAGCTGGTCCAGCCGCCCGAGGCGGTCGTCCAGAGCCTGGCCACGGCCGGCCACCCGCTGCGCTACGAGGACCTCGGCGTCCCCGAGGACCAGGCCAGGTGGGCGTTCCAGCACGGCCACCTGATGCGGGGCCGCTTCCAGCTCGGCCGACCTGCTCAACTACCTCGGCTGGCTGGACGACGCCTTCGTCGGCGAGGTCTTCGCCGACCACCGCCGGCTGGTCACCGGCGCCTAGAGCACCTCGTGGCCCGGGCGGGGGCTCGGCCGGGACGGTGCCGAGGCGGCCCGCCTGGAAGTCCTCGAAGGCCTGGATGAGCTCGGCGCGGGTGTTCATCACGAACGGCCCGTAGGCGGCCACGGGCTCGCGGATGGGCTGGCCGCCCAGCGATGAGCACGTCGAGCTGCTGGTGGCGGCTCTCCTGGCCGGTCGGTGGCCTGCGACCGTGAGCACGTCGCCGGGGCCGTAGCACGGCCAGCTGGCCCATGCGGACCGGGCTGCCGGTCGGCGCCGACCGTGCCCGACCCGGCCAGCACGTAGACCAGCGCGTTGAAGTCGGGCCGCCAGGGCAGCCGCAGCTGGGCGCCGGGCGCCACGGTGGCGTGCAGCAGGCGAGATCGGCGTGTGCGTGACGCCGGGGCCCTGGTGGCCCGGCGACCTCGCCGGCGATCACCCGCAGCAGCGCGCCGCCGTCCGGCCGAGGTACAGCAGCGCCACCTGCGCCGCCGCGGATGTCCTGGTAGCGGGCGGCGGTCATCTTCAGCCGGGCGCGGCAGGTTGACCCAGAGCTGGAAGCCGTGGAACAGCCCGCCGCGCAGCGACCAGCTCCTCCGGCGGCGCCTCGATGTGCAGGATCCCGCCGCCCGCGGTCATCCACTGGGTGTCGCCGTCGGTGATCAGGCCGCCGCCGCCGTTGGAGTCCTGGTGCCGGAACGATCGCCGTCGATGATGTAGGTGACGGTCTCGAACCCGCGGTGCGGGTGCCAGGGCGTGCCCTTGGGCTCGCCCGGGGCGTAGTCGACCTCGCCCATCTGGTCCATGTGGACGAACGGGTCGAGGGCGGCCAGGTCTCGAACCTCCGGCGAAGGCCCGCCGCACGGGGAAGCCCTCACCACTGCCTCGAAGCCGGACGGGGCCGTTGGTGACCGGAGACCACGGGGCGGTCGACGGCGGTCGGGTCGGGGGTCGGGGGGACCCGGCGGCAGGGCCACGGTGTCGGCGCTGATGGCTGGCACGACCGCTCCTTGTCGTTCAACTACGGGATCCTTCCCCGAGTGCAAGGATACTTGCCGATGCAACATTCCCCACGGGGGAGCGCCCCAGTCAGCCCTTGACCCGTCCGCCGTCGACCCACACGCCCCGCGTCGTGGCGAGGTGTCGCGAGCGCAAACGCCTTCGCGAGTGCGTCCGGAGGACCCGTCCGCGCGTACCGCAGGCCGATCGCCAGCGGGGTGCCGGGCGGCGGGTCCAGCCACACGGCATCGAAGCGCTTGCCAACGTCGAGGTCGCCGACCTGATCACGCAACCCGAGCGCATCGGCACCGGCCGCCGTGGCCAGGTGGGAGGAGGTGGGCCGATGTCATGGGCACGCCCTCGGGGCCGCGCAACTGCTGCAGGAAGTATGCCTGCAGGCCCTCCTTGAACAGTGAGAACCCGGTGCCGGCGCCGACATCGGAGCCGAGCGCCACCCAGACGCCGGATGACGAGGTGGCGGTCGAGCGGGAACAGCCCGCTCCCGAGCGCGGCGTTGCTCGTCGGGCAGTGGGCGACGGACGCGCCGGTGGCGGCCAGAGAGCTTCAGCTCGGCTGTCCGTCGGGTGCACGTTGTGCGCGAAGACGCTGTGGGGGCCGACCAGACCGTGGCGGTCATAGCTGTCGAGGTAGCCACATCCGAACAGCTCCGCACCTTGGTGATCTCCGCCGGGTTCTCGTTGATGTGCGAGGTGAACCAGGAGCCCTCGATGTCGTTCTTCGCGGCCGAGCACGCGTCGAGCAGCTCGTCGGTGCAGGACAACGGAGAACCGCGGCGTGACCGCATACCGGGTGCGGCCCTCCTGGTGCCATCGCCCGGCCAGCTCCAGCGCGCCTCGTCGTAGGCGCGTTGCGCGGTCGTATGCAGCTCCGGTCGCAGCATGCGGTCGCCGACGACGAGGCCGCTAGGTGATGCCGAAGGCCGAGCTCGGTGGCCTTCTGCGAAGAAGGGTCGACCGCTGGGCGCGAAGTGCGACCCGAAGACCAGCGCGGTCGTCGTGCCCGAGCCGACCAGCGCCGCGGTGAACTCGTCCGCGATCTCCCGGGCGTACGCAATGTCGGCCAGCCTCGCCTCCTCCGGGAGGGCGCATCGCTCGAGCCACTCCAGCAGCGGCATTCCCGGCGCGCCGATGGCCCGCACCTGCGGGTGGTGCACGTGGGTGTCGACGAACCCGGGCAGCAACAGGCCGGAGCGTAGGTCGACGACCTGCCTCGCCGGGATGTTCCCGTCGAACGTCCGCGTAGCGACCGCGTTCGACGATCATGCCGTCGTCGACGAGCACTCCCGCGTCGGCGTCGGCCCGCAGCGCCCCGCCGCGGAACGGATCGTCCGGGAGTGTCGATCACCTGCGCGCGGTACAGCGTCATGTGATCAGCTCCAGCGCGGCGGACCGCTCGCGCTCGAAGGTCAGCAGCAGGTCGGCCGCGACGCTCACGGCGATCGTCGCCGGCTCCTTGCCGGTGAGTCTCGGCCGAGCCCGATCGGTGTGCGTGATCCGGTCGATCGTCGACCTGTCGTGGCCGCTCTCGGCCAGCATCCGCTGGAACCGGGCCCATTTCGCCGCCGAGCCGATCAGTCCGATCGAGCCAGGTACGCCGCCGCGGAGGACGGCGTCGCACAGTGCCGACGTCCTCGGCGTGGTCGTGGGTCATGATCAACGCGTGGGTGCCCGGCGGGAGCTCGCCCAGGACGATCTCCGGGAGCAGCGGGACCCGGTGGACGTGGAGCGTTCGCCACCGCGTCCGACGAGTGGCGCCAACCGCTCGTCGGTCAGCTGCTCGGGGCGGCTGTCGACCAGGTGCAACTCGATGTCGTGCCGGGCGAGGATGCGCGCCAGCTCGAGCCCGACGTGGCCAACGCCGAAGATCGCCACGGCGGGCACGACGGGCAGCGGCTCGAGCAGCACCGTGACCGTTCCGCCGCAGCACTGGCACGCCGTGCTCGGCTGGCGGCCTTGTCCGGACAGCGACGTCTCGAACAGGGAGGGTTTCCCGTCGGGGTCGGCGAGCAGCTCCCGGGCCCGGTCGATCGCCACCACCTCGACATTGCCGCCGCCGATCGACCCCATGTCGCCCGGGCGCCGACCACAAGCTTAGCGCCGGCGTCGCGGGGGCGTGGCCGCGAACCGAGGCGACCGTCACCAGCACGCCCGGCTCGCGCCGCGGCGCAGGCGTGGCGACCGCGTTGAACCAGGTCGTCTCGGGCATGGGTGACGGCGTGCTGGGCCGCGTTCGGACTCGGGTTGGCGGCCGTGAGGGTCGGGTGGCTGGGGCGGGACGACGTTCGCGCTCGGCGACATGGCCGTGCGAGGTCGTGCGTCACGCGCCTGCTCGACGGCCCAGTAGACGGCCTCCGGGCGTCGACCGGCAGTCGCAGATCGACGCTCGATGCCCGCCGGCCCGAAGGCGGCCGCGGCCTGCCGCAGCGCCTCGCGGCACGGAGAAGGCCAGCATCAGCGGCGGCTCGCCGACGGCCTTGGACCCGTAGACCGCGCCCGTCCTCGGTCGCGCTTCGCTGAGCAGCGTGACGTTGAAGACCTCGGGCATCTCCGAGAAGCTCGGCAGCTTGTAGGTGCTCGCCGCCTGGGTGCGTCGAACTGGCCGCGGCGCGGCGCCGTCGCCGGTGTCCCAGCGCGAGGTCCTCGAGCGTGAGCCAGCCGGCGCCCTGCACGAACCCGCCCTCGATCTGGCCGAGGTCGACCAGCGGCGAGAGGCTGTCACCGACGTCGTGCACGATGTCGACGCGCCGCGTGCCGGTAGGCACCGGTGAAGCCGTCGACCTCGACCTCGGTGGCGGCGACGCCGTACGCGAAGTACTTGAACGGCTGCGCCCCGCATCGCTCGACGAGTCCCAGTGCAGCCCCTCGGTGCGGTAGAACCCGGCCGCCCACAGCTGCACCCGCTGGAAGTAGGCCGGTGCGGACCAGCTCCGTCCCAGCCGATCTGCTCGTCGGAGTGCCGAGGCCGCGTGCGACGCCGTCCACGATCCGGACGTCCGACCGGGTTGCATGCCCGAGCATCGCCGCCGGCCACCTGCGCGCAGCCGCTCCCGGATCTGCTCGCACGCGTTCTTGACGGCGCCGCCGTTGAGGTCGGCGCCCGGAGCTCGCCGCGGTCGCCGAGGTGTTCGGGACCTTGTCGGTGCGCGTCGGAGCCAGCCGGACCTGCTGACAGCGGCACGCCGAGCGTGGTCGCGGCGACCTGCAGCATCTTGGTGTGCAGGCCCTGGCCCATCTCGGTGCCGCCGTGGTTGATCAGCACCGGAGCCGTCCCTTGTAGACGTGCACGAGCGCGCCCGGCCTGGTTGAACGCGGTGAGGTTGAACGAGATGCCGAACTTGACCGGCGTCACGCGCCAGGCCGCGCTTGGTGTCCGGGTGGGCGCGCGTTGAACGCCTCGATCTCGCGCCTGCCGGCCGCTGACGTCGCCGCTCGGCGATGACCTGCGTTCCAGATCGCTCGAGCATGCGCTCGGGGTGCCGGACCGGCTGCCCGTACGGCGTGCGTCTGGCCGGCCCGGTAGAAGTTGCGCCGACGCAGCTCCATCGGGTCGATGCCGAGCAGCGGCGCGCAGCGGCCGAGGATGTCCTCGATCACCAGCATGCCCTGCGGCCCGCCGAAGCCGCGGAACGCGGTGTTGCGACGTCTTGTGCGTCTGCGCGATCCGGCCGTTCACCCGGATGTTGGGGATCCAGTACGCGTTGTCGATGTGGCACAGCGCCCGCGCCAGCACCGGCTCCGACAGGTCGAGGCTCCAGCCGCCGTCGGCGGTCAGCGTCGCGTCGAGGGCGACGCAGCCGCCCGTCGTCGTCGAACCCGACCCGCCAGTCGGCGTGGAACCCGTGCCGCTTGCCCGACATCGTCATGTCCTGGGTGCGGTTGAGCCGCAGCCGGACCGGGCGCCCGGTGAGCGTCGCGCCCGAGCGCGGCGATCGCGGCGAACCCGTGCGGCTGCATCTCCTTGCCGCCGAAGCCGCCGCCCATCCGCAGGCACTGCACCGTGACGTCGTGGCTGTGCCAGCCCGAGCACGTGCGCGACGATCTCCTGCGTCTCGGACGGGTGCTGCGTGCTGCTCTGGACGAAGACCTGCCCGCTCTCGTCGACGCAGCGCCAGCGCGGCAGTGCGTCTCGAGGTAGAAGTGCTCCTGGCCGGCGAACTCGAGCTCGCCGCTGAAGACGTGCGGCGGCGGCGGCGCAGCCGCGCCTCGACGTCGCCGCGCCTCAGCTGTCGGGTGCGCGCCCTGGAAGCTCTCCGCCGCGATCGCCTCGGTCGACGCGTGACTAGCGACGGCAGCGGCTCGTATGTCGACCTCGACCGCCGCCGCGCCCAGCCGCGCGGCCTCGAGCGTCTCGCCGAGCACCCAGCACACGGCGTGGCCGTAGAACATGACCTCGCTCGGGAACAGCGGCTCGTCGTGCTTGACGCCCGGCGTCGTTGACGCCGGGCACGTCGTCGGCGGTGAGCACGCGGACCACGCCGGGCACGTCGAGCGCCGGGCTCGGTGCGCAGCGCGGTGACCCGGGCGTGGGCGTGCGGGACCTGCACCGGGTAGGCGTGCAGCACGTCCGTGGTGCGGCTGACCAGGTCGTCGGTGTACAGCGCCTGCGCCGGTGACGTGCAGGGCCGCGCTCTCGTGCGGGATCGCGCAGTCCGACGGACGGGCGCTCGCGGACGCTCCGACAGCGCGCTCATGCCGACACCTCCGCCGGGCACTCGGCGTAGAGCTTGCGCAGGCTCTGTCCGAGCATCGCCGGCCCGGTAGGCGCGCGCTGGCCCGGTGGTCGTCGATCGGGGTGCCCTCGCGCGCGCAGGACGTCGGCGGCCGCCTGCGCACGGTGTCGCGCGGTCCACGGCCGGCCGTCGAGCGCCGCCTCCGTGGCGCAGCGCCCGGATCGGCGTGGCCGCGACCCCGCCGAGCCCGATCGCGGGCCTTCGTCGACGACGCCGTCCTCAACGTCGAGGGCGAAGCCGATGGCCACGCTGGAGATGTCGTCGAAGCGCCGCTTGGCGATCTTGTGGAACGCCGCCAGCCGGGCCAGCGGCAGCGGGATCCGCACCGCCTGGATCAGCTCGTCCGGCGTCGGCGCACGCTCTGCCGGTAGCCGGTGAAGTAGTCGGCCAGCGGCGACCTCGCGCTCGCCGTCGAGCGACGGCCAGCACGAGCGATCGCCTCAGGGCGCAGCAGCGCCGGCGGCAGCGTCGCCGATCGGCGAGCCGGTGCCGAGGTTGCCGCCGATGCGTCGCGCCGTTGCGGATCAGCCGGGAGGCGAACTGGGGGAACACGCTGGTCCAGCAGCGGCACCGTGCCGTCGAGGCGGCGCTCGACCTCGGTCAGGGTCAGCGCGGCGCCGATCTCGACGCTGAGTCGGCGTCGACGACGCAGCTCGCGCAGCTCCGGCGAGCCGGTCGATCGCGATGACGAGCGGCGCGCGTACCGCGGAGGTTGACCTCGACGCCCCAGTCGGTCGAGCCGGCGACGACGCATCGCGTGCCGGGTGCGTCGGCGAGCAGCTGGAGCGCGTCGGCGAGCGTGCTCGGGGCGGACGAACTCGCGCGTCCGCTCCGGCGCAGCCGGGTCGGCGCGGCGCTCGGTGGCGCGGCGCGCGCCAGCCGTGCGGCGAGGCGGTCGTCCGCGGGCGGCTGCCCCAGCGCGTAGGCGCGCGTCGCGGATCGGCCGGTAGCCGGTGCAGCGGCAGAGGTTGCCGCTGAGCGCGTGCAGGTCGAACCCGTTGGGGCCGGCTCGGGTCTCGCCGGCGCCGGCGTCCGCCGGAGCGCGCGGCCGGTCCGATCGGTGCGGTAGTACTCGGCGGCCATGCTGCACACGAGTCCCGGCGTGCAGTAGCCGCACTGCGACCCGCCGCGGGACCGCCATCTCCTGCTGCACGGGTGCAGCTCACCCTGCGCAGCAATACGTAACTGAACGAAG
>ERZ1370068.6329-contig-5318_pt1 | contig 35539 bp, 44 predicted proteins | sample MGYA00561227_ERZ1370068 | MGnify/ENA primary metagenome ERZ1370068 (study PRJEB38410, sample SAMEA6850437) | metagenome | study: Metagenomic assessment of the ecological functions of the soil: analysis of the soil microbiota associated with the... | reverse complement strand
CTACGCACATTGAGTAATAGAGTTCAACGCCGACGGCACCAACATCATGGGTGCCGACGGCCGCCCCGGCTCGTCGCCTACAACTCCCAGCCGACCTGAGCGGCCCCTGTCGCAGGTCTTCACCGGCCTCAGCTGGTACGCAGGCCCGCAGCTCACCGACCGCACCGCCGCCCGCTTCAGGGGCGACAACCCCAACCTCGAGCGCGACTGGCGGCCGATGCAGGCGTACGACGAGTACACGCCGAACACCAGCTTCCACTCGATCAGCGAGAAGAACTTCCTCGGCACGACGATCCCGGCGATGACCAAGCCGACGACCGATGCCGACGTCAAGATCGCGCATCGACACGCTGTTCAACAACCCGAACGTCGGCCCGTTCATCGGCAAGCAACTGATCCAGCGGCTGGTGAGCGAGCAACCCGAGTCCGGCCTATGTCAGCCGCGTCGTCGGCGGCGTTCAACAACAACGGCCAGGGCGTCCGCGGCGACATGAAGGCGGTCGTCAAGCGCGGTCCTGCTGGATCCGGAAGCGCGCGCGGTCGGTACCTCGGCCTCGGCCGGCAAGGTCCGCGAGCCGGTGCTGCGCCTGGCGCACTGCTGCGTGCCTTCAACGCCACCTCGATCAGCGGCTGCTATCACCGGCATCGGCCTGACCGACGACCCGTCGGCCAGCCTCGGCCAGACGCCGATGTTCGCGCCGACGGTGTTCAACTTCTTCCGTCCGGGCTACGTGCCGACGAGCAAGGCGATCACCGACGCGAACCTGGTCGCTCCCGAGATGCAGATCGCGCACCGACGTGTCGGTCGCGGGCTACATGAACTACATCCGCGGCATGGCCGCACCGTCAGCACCACCGCGACATCCGCACAAGATACGACGCCGAGATGAAGCTCGCGGAACACGACCGGCGGCGCTGGTCGAGCGGATGAACCTGCTGCTCTTCTCGGGCAGATGCCGGACACCCTGAAGACGCAGATCGTCGTCGGCGGTCGCGCGAGCCGGGTGATCTCGGGCCCGGCCTTACCCGCCCGGCACGGCGGCGAGCGCGATTCCGACGACGACGCCGGACGAACCAGGCGGCGATCGATGCCGCGGCAGCTCGATCGCGTCTACCTCGCGCGTCTTCCTGTCGATGGCGTCGCCCGACTACCTGATCCAGAAGTAAGAGAGGGACACGATCATGACGAAACCTCAACGCTACGCGCCGCCAGTTCCTGCGGACCGCGTCGGTCGTGTCCGGCTCGGTCGGCGCCGCGGCCGCTCCGTTCGCGCTCAACATGGCGACGCTCGGCGCCGCGGTCGGCCAGACCGCGCCTGATCTACAAAGGCGATCGTCTGCATGTTCTTCTACGGCGGCAACGACTCGTCGAACATGGTCGCTGCGCACCGACCCGACCTCGTTCAACGAGTACACCCGGCTGCGCGCCACGGCGCCGGACTCGATCGCCCTCCTGGCGCCCGGCACGGCGCCGAACGGCGGCGCGACCGCGGGCCTCGCCGGCGCGGCTCGGCGGCGTCCTGCCGATCACGCCCGAAGTTCGCGGTCTCGCCCGCAGAACAGACGCCTTCACCTACGCGCGTTCACCCGGTGATGACCGAGGTGCAGAGCCTGTTCGGCGCCGGCCGGCTGGCCGATCCTCGCCAACGCCGGCCCGCTGGTGGTGCCGCTGACCCAGCGCCGACTACACCGCGAACTCGAAGCCGCGGCCGCAGGCGCTCGGCTCGCACAACGACCAGCAGTCGACCTGGCAGGCCCTCGGCCCCGAGGGCGTGAAGATCGGGCTGGGGCGGCCACATCGGCGACATGATCGCGCAGCAGCAACACCAACCAGACCTTCACCAGCATCTCGGTGTCCGGGCAACGCGGTGTTCTCGGCCGGCCAGACGACGTTCCAGTACAACGTCGGCGGCGACGGCTGCCGACGCAGATCGCGCGGCATCACCGGCACGCTGTTCAACTCTCGACCACCGCGGCGACGGCGCTGCGCGCGATCATCACGCGCCGACAACCAGCACCTGTTCGCCGAACGAGTACTCGTCGATCGTCAACCGCTCGATCACCGCGCAGGCCAGCCTTCCAGACCGCCTCTGACGCGTCGATCGGTCGCGCCGACCCGACGGCGTACACGTGCCCTCGACCGGCAGAACGCGAACAACGGCCTCGGCGCAGCAGCTCCAGACGGTCGCCCGCGTCATCGGCGCGCGCAATGCGATCGGCGCCAGCGCGGCAGGTCTTCTTCGTGTCGATGGGCGGCTTCGACACGCCACGACAACCAGAACATGAGCCAGGCCGACCTGCTGGCCGCGCATCTCGCACGCCATCGGCTACTTCGACACGGTCGCTAGTCGAACACTCGGCGGCGTCGACATGCGCAGCAACGTCGACCCTGTTCACCGCGTCCGACTTCGGCCGCACGATCACGAGCAACGGCGACGGCACCGACCACGGCTGGGGCTCGCACCACTTCGTGGCCGGCGGCGCGGTCAACGGCGGCGACATCTACGGCCGCTTCCCGCAGTTCCAGCTCAACACCGGCGCGGACGCGGCCAACAACGCCTACCTGCCGGTCACTTCGGTCGACACGATCGGCGCGACGGTCGGCAAGTGGTTCGGGGTCAGCGACACCAACCCCAGCGCGATCTTCCCGAACCTGGAGAACTTCCCCGCGACCTCGGCTTCACGAAGGCCGGGCTGATCCGGACCTTCGGAGCCGGATCGACGGGCAGCCTGCGGGCTGCCCGTCTTTCTTGCGCGGCCGGCTGACGCGGAGGTCAGCGCGTTGCCAGCGTGCGCCGCGGTACTGGATCGCCTCGCCGAGATGGGCGGTGCCGCGATGTAGGTGCTGGCGGCGAGATCGGCGATCGTGCGCGCGACCCGCAGCACGCGATGAAAGCTCCGCGCCGACCAGCCGAGCCGCGTCGTCGCTGACTGCAGGAGGCGCGACGCCGCGGCGTCGAGCCGGTAATGCGCGCCGAGCGCGTCGCCGGCGAGCGGCGCTGCCGCACCCTGGCGCGATCGCGATCGCCCGGGCCGTGAGCGACCCGCGCGGACCACGCCGCTCGCCTCGCCGTCCGGCGCGGCGGCGGCGCTCAGCTCGGCGCCGACGTCGGCACATCGACCCGCAGGTCGATGCGATCGAGCAGGGGCTCCGCTGATCCGCGCCTGGTAGCGCAGCACCGCGTCGGGTGCAGCGGCACGCCCTGGCCGGGTTGCCGAGCTGGCCGCAGGGGTTCATCGCCGCGACGAGCTGGAAGCGCGCCGGGAACTCGGCCTGGTGGGCGGCGCGCGAGATGACGATCCGCCTCGTTTCCAGCGGCTCGCAAAGGCCTCGAGCGCGGCGCGCGGAAACTCGGGCAGCTCGTCGAGAAAAGAGCACGCCATGGCGGGCGAGTGACGCCTCGCCCGGCCGCGGCGGCGAGCCGCCACCGACCAGGGCCGCCGCCGACGGTGATGCGGCGCGCGCAGATGCGCTCGTTCCCAGCGGCGCGCGACGAAGGCGTCGGCGATGCTCAGGGATCGCCGCCGACTCGAGCGCTTCGTCGTGCGTGAGTTCGGGCAGCAATCCGGCCAGGCGCTGCGCCAGCATCGACCTGCCCGGCCGGGCGGGCCGACCATCAGCAGGCTCGCTTCCCCGGCCGCGGCGATCTCGAGCGCGCGCTTGGCGACGGCCTGCCCCTGACGTCGCGCAGGTCGGGCAGCGCCGCAGCCGGCGCCGCGGCGCAGGGGCACGGCATCGCGCAGCGCCGAGGCGTCGGCGGCCTCGCCGGGCAGCAGGGCGCGCACGACATCGAGCAGGTGCGCGGCGCCGCGCACCGTCGAGGCCGCCGACCGAAGCCGTTCTCGTCGGCGCTGGCGAGCGGCAGGACCAGCGTGCGCGAGCGTTCGAGCGTCGCCTGCGCTGCGCATCGCCAGGCCCATCGCCAGCGCGCCGTGCACCGGCCGCAGCTCGCTCGCCGAGCGAGAGCTCGCCGGCGAACTCGTAGGCGCCGCCAGGCGGGCGGCATCGATCTGCCCGGCGGCGGCGAGGATGCCGAGGGCGATCGGCAGGTCGAAGCGGCCCGACTCCTTCGGCAGGTCGGCCGGCGCGAGGCTGACCGTGACCCGCTTGTTGTGCGGGAACTCGAGGCCGCTCGTCTGCAGCGCCGCGCGCACCCGCTCGCGCGCTTCCTTCACCTCGGTGTCGGCCAGGCCGACGAGCGTGAAGCTCGGCAGGCCGTTGGCGAGGTGCACCTCGACCGTCACCGCGGGCGCTTCGAGGCCGCGCAGGGCGCGACTGTGGACGACGGCAAAGGCCATGGCGATGAGGCCGCGAACCGCGGACAGGAGGCTGGGGCTGCGCGGCTCGGCACCAGCGCAGTGCGTCGCGACGGCAGCGTAGTGCCTGCTGCTGGTGCCGTCGCGTCAGCTTCGGGGGATCTGACCGCTTCTGAATGGGGCATCCCTGCTGGAAGGCGATTGGCACGCATCGTGCAGAACCGGGGTGAATCTCAACACGACCTTCAGGGAGCCCCGATGAAGAAGAGTCCGTCCTCGTCACCTCGTTTCTGTCGCTCGGCGCCGCCGGCGCCTTCGCTCAGGCGACGCCCGCGCCGGCCGCGCCGGAGCCCATGGTTCCGCTGACGGCGAACATCAACGTCACCACCGAAGTACAAGTTCCGCGGCCAGGACCAGGGCGAGGTCACGCTCGACTCACGGCGCAAGCGTACCGACTGGTTCACGCCCGCTGTCCAGGGCGGCTTCGACTGGTCGGCCAGCGGCGGCTTCTACGTCGGCAACTGGAACTCGAACGTCGAGCTTTCACGAACGCCGCGTACTCGAGATGGACTTCTACGGCGGCTACAAGGGCGAGATCACCAAGCGACTTCGGCTTCGACGTCGGCATCCTGCAGTACTACTACCCGCAGAAGGACAAGGTCGGTCAACTTCGACACCACCGAGCTCTACGGCGGCGCTGAGCTGGAGCCTTCGTCACCGTCAAGTACTCGCACACCGTCTCCAACGACTACTTCGGCATCGGCAAGGCCCAGTCGCTGCTCGGCGCGTCGCCCAAGCCCAAGGGCCAGAACACCGGCTACGTCGAGCTGAACGCCAACTTCCCGCTGATGGACAAGCTGACGCTGAACGGCCACGTCGGCTACACCAACCTCGCGAAGGACCTGCAACAACGCGACGGTCGATGGCGGCGAGGGCGGCACGATCGGCGTCGGCGTCAGGACTACACCGACTACAAGATCGGCGTGACCTCACGACATGTCGGCATTCGTCGGCGCCGGCACCTCGGCCGCCATCGCCTACGTCGGCGCCAACAAGAAGGGCTTCTACGGCGACATCAACAAGGGCCAGGTCATCCTGACCCTCAGCAAGGCCCTGTGATCGATGCCGTGCCGCCGAGACGGCACGCGCGCGGATTCATTCAACATCGGGAAGGAGTGCGACCATGAAAATGGTGACCGCGATCGTCAAGCCGTTCAAGCTCGACGAAGTGCGTGAAGCCCTGAGCGCCATCGGCGTGCAGGGCATCACGGTGACCGAAGTCAAGGGCTTCGGCCGCCAGAAGGGCCACACCGAGCTGTATCGCGGCGCCGAGTACGTGGTCGACTTCCTGCCCAAGGTGAAGATCGAGGCCGCGGTCGACGACGCGATCGTCGACCGCGTCATCGAGGCGATCGAGAGCCGCGGCGCGCACCGGCAAGATCGGCGACGGCAAGATCTTCGTCATCGACGCTGGAGCAGGTCGTCCGCATCCGCACCGGCGAGACCGGCAAGGACGCGCTCTGAGGCCGCAACACAGAGACAACACGCCATGAACAAACTCCTCATCGCCTTCGTCCTCGGCCTGCTCGCGCTCGCTCGGCTTCGGCGGCAGCGCGTTCGCGCCGGCGCCGCCGTCCGGCGCCGCTTCGGCCGCCGCGCGCCGCTGGCCGCGGCGCTCCGGCCGCCGCGGCGCCGCGGCCGACGCCGCTTCCGCCGCAGCCTCCGCGCACCGTCGCCCAACAAGGGCGACGTCGCCTGGATGCTCGTCGCCACGGCGCTCGTCATCATGATGTCGATGCCCGGCCTGGCGCTGTTCTACGGCGGCCTGGTGCGCAGCAAGAACATGCTGTCGGTGCTGATGCAGGTGTTCGTCACCTTCTCGATGATCGTCGTGCTGTGGTGCATCTACGGCTACAGCCTGGCGTTCACCGAAGGCAACGCCTTCTTCGGCGGCTTCGACCGCTTGTTCATGAAGGGCATGTTCGACCCGGCGACCGGCGACGTTCGCGATGGCGGCGACCTTCAGCAAGGGCGTCGTACATCCCCGAGCTGCTGTTCGTCGCGTTCCAGGCGACCTTCGCGGCGATCACCTGCTGCCTGATCGTCGGCGCCTTCGCCGAGCGCATGAAGTTCTCGCGCGGTGCTGCTGTTCATGGTGCTGTGGTTCACCTTCAGCTATGCGCCGATCGCGCACATGGTCTGGTTCTGGATGGGCCCGGACGCCTACACCGGCAAGGAAGTCGTCGACGCGATGAACGCCAAGGCCGGCCTGATCTGGCAGTGGGGCGCGCTCGACTTCGCCGGCGGCACGGTGGTGCACATCAACGCCGCGGTCGCCGGCCTGGTCGGCGCCTACATGATCGGCAAGCGCATCGGCTACGGCAAGGAAGCGTTCACGCCGCACTACGCTGACGCTGACGATGGTCGGTGCCTCGCTGCTGTGGGTCGGCTGGTTCGGCTTCAACGCCGGCTCGGCGCTCGAAGCCGGCAACACGCGCCGCGCTCGCCTTCATCGAACACCTTCTCGGCCACCGCCGCGGCGGTGCTGGCCTGGTGCATCGGCGAGGCGCTGTTCAAGGGCAAGGCCTCGATGCTGGGTGCCGCGTCCGGTGCGGTCGCCGGCCTGGTGGCGATCACGCCGGCCTGCCGGCAACGTCGGCCTCGATGGGCGCGCTCGTCGATCGGCTTCGTCGCCGGCTTCGCCTGCCTGTGGGGCGTGACCGGCCTGAAGAAGCATGCTCGGCGCCGACGACTCGCTCGACGTGTTCGGCGTGCACGGCGTCGGCGGCATCGTCGGCGCGCTGCTGACCGGCGTGTTCAACACACCAGGCGCTCGGCGGCCCGGGCCTGGTCGACCGACTGGGTCACGGCGCACGGTCGTCAGTCGGCGGCATCGGTCGCGCCAGGTCTGGATCCAGCTCAAGGCCGTGCTGCGTGACGATCGTCTGGTCGGGCGTCGTCTCGCTGATCGCCTACAAGATCGTCGACATGACGATCGGCCTGCGCGTCAGCGAGGAAGACGAGCGCGAGGGCCTGACATCACCGCCCACGGCGAGACCGCGTACCACAACTGAGCCGTGCTTCTCCTGCTGAGCAGGGCCGCCGCGAGGCGGCCCTTTTTGCGTCCGGCGGCCCGGCGGCTCGACCGGTGGCGCTATGCGCCGACGGCCGCGGACGCCCCATATGCCTAGAATCCGTCGCTCCCGCCGTCCCGCAAGCCTCACTCGCCCGCCGCGAGGCTCCTGCCATGGTTCCCCACCTCATCACCGCGCTCACCGGCCCGATCAACGAGCTCGAGCAGCGCATGCTCGAGTCGCTGCCGGCGATCGAGCGCTGGTTCCGGCTCGAGTGGATGGAGCACACGCCGCCGTTCTACACCTCGGTCGACCTGCGCAACGCCGGCTTCAAGCTGGCGCCGGTCGACACCAACCTGTTCCCCGGCGGCTTCAACAACCTGACCACCGAGATGCTGCCGCTGCGCGGTGCAGGCGGCGATGGCGGCGATCGAGAAGATCTGCCCGGAAGCGAAGAACCTGCTGCTCATCCCGAGAAGCACACCCGCAACTCGTTCTACCTGATGAACGTCGCGCGGCTGATGGAGATCTTCCACCAGGCCGGGCTCGAACGTGCGCCTCGGCACGCTCGACGAAGCGATCACGCGCGCCGACCGAGGTGCCGCTGCCCGACGGCAGCACGCTCACGCTCGAGCCGCTGGTGCGCACCCGCAGCCGCCTCGGCCTGAAGGACTTCGATCCCTGCACGATCCTGCTCAACAACGACCTGTCGGCCGGCATCCCGAAGGTCCTCGAGAACCTGCACGAGCAGTACCTGCTGCCGCCGCTGCACGCCGGCTGGGCGGTGCGGCGCAAGACCAACCACTTCGCGGCCTACGAGGAAGTGGCGAAGAAGTTCGCCAAGCTGCTCGGCATGGACCCGTGGCTGATCAACCCGATGTACGCGCGCTGCGGCGAGGTCAACTTCAGCGACGGCTCGGGCGCCGAGTGCCTGATGAGCAACGCCGAGACGCTGCTCGGCAAGATCCGCCGCAAGTACAAGGAATACGGCATCCAGGAGAAGCCCTTCGTCATCGTCAAGGCCGACGCCGGCACCTACGGCATGGGCATCATGACGGTGCGCGACCCGAAGGACCTGGCCGACCTGAACCGGCAGCTCGCGCAACAAGATGAGCGTCATCAAGGACGGCCAGGAGGTCAGCGAGGTCATCCTCCAGGAAGGCGTGCCGACCTACGAGCGCGTCAACGACGTCGGTCGCCGAGCCGGTGGTCTACATGATCGACCGCTACGTCGTCGGCGGCTTCTACCGCGTCAATCGCCGAGCGCGGCATCGACGAGAACCTCAACTCGCCCGGGGCGAGCTTCGTGCCGCTGGCCTTCGCCGGCTCCAACCAGCTGCCCAAGCCCGGCGCCAAGCCGGGCGCCAGCGCCCCGAACCGGTTCTACATGTACGGCGTGATCGCCCGGCTGGCGATGGTGGCGGCGAGCTACGAGCTCGAGGCCACCGACCCGAACGCCGAGATCTACGAGTAGCCGACAGTCCGGACGGCACGCCTCGCGGCGTGCTGCGAGGCACAATAGCCGTCCCCTCGACGCCGCGCCGGAGCACATCGCGCTTGCCGACAGCCGCGCCACCCGCGTGACCCCCAACTCGCCCTGCCTCCAGCCTTGCCGCCCTGACGCTCGGCGCCATCGGCGTCGTCTACGGCGACATCGGCACCAGCCCGCTGTACGCGCTGAAGGAGGTGCTTCGCCGACGGCCACGTGCCGCTCACGCCGGGCAACATCTACGGCGTGCTGTCGCTGGTGTTCTGGACGCTGACGGTGATCGTCTCGGTCAAGTACGTCGTCCTGATCCTGCGCGCCGACAACAACGGCGAGGGCGGCCTGATCGCGATGCTCGCGCTGGCCTCGCAGGCGGTGCGCGACCGGCCGCGCGCTGCGCCGACGGCTGCTGGTCGTCGGCATCTTCGGCACCGCGCATCTTCTTCGGCGACGGCGTCATCACGCCGGCGATCTCGGTGCTGTCGGCGGTCGAGGGCCTCGAGGTCGCCGCGCCCGCGCTGCAGCGCTGCGATCGTGCCGATCACGCTGGTCGTGCTGACCGGCCTGTTCCTGGTGCAGCGCCACGGCACCGGCGGCGTCGGCCGCTTCTTCGGGCCGGTCATGCTGGTCTGGTTCGTCGTGCTCGCGGCGCTCGGCGTCTGCGCACATCGGCGACAACCCGGCGATCCTGAGGGCGCTGTCAGCCCGCACTACGCGCTCGCGCTTCATGCTCGGCCACCCGGCGCATCGCCTTCATCGCGCTCGGCTCGGTCGTGCTGTGCGTCACCGGCGCCGAGGCGCTCTACGCCGACATGGGCCACTTCGGCAAGCGGCCGATCCGCGTCGCCTGGTTCGGCGCTGGTGATGCCGGCGCTGGTGCTCAACTACTTCGGCCAGGGCGCGATGCTGCTCGACGCATCCGGAGCGCGGTCGAGCAACCCGTTCTACGAGATGGCGCCGACCTGGGCGCTGTATCCGCTGATCGTGCTGCGCGACGCTGCGCCACGGTGATCGCCTCGCAGGCGCTGATCACCGGCGCCTTCTCGGTCACCAAGCAGGCGATCCAGCTCGGCTACCTGCCGCGGCTGCGCATCGCGCACACCTCGGTGCGCGAGACCGGGCAGATCTACGTGCCGTTCGTCAACTGGGGCCTGTTCGTCGGCATCGTGCATCGCGGTCGTCGTTCTTCGGCTCGAGCAGCAAGCTGGCCGCGGCCTACGGCATCGCGGTGACGATCGACATGCTGATCACCACCACGATGACCTTCTTCGTCGATCCGCTACGCGCTGGAAGTACCCGTGGTCGCTGTGCATCGCTCGCCACCGGCTTCTTCTTCATCGTCGACTTCGCCGTTCTTCGCCGCCAACATCGTCAAGGTGCTCGACGGCGGCTGGTTCCCGCTCGCTGATCGGCGGCGCTGATGTTCACGCTGATGATGACCTGGAAGCAGGGCCGCAAGCTGATGGGCGAGCGCCTGCGCGACGACGCGATCGACCTGACGAGCTTCCTCGAATCGGTGTTCGTCAGCCCGCCGACGCGGTGTCGCGGCACCGCGGTGTTCCTGGTCAGCGACCAGGGCCTGACGCCGAACGCGCTGCTGCACAACCTCAAGCACAACAAGGTGCTGCACGAGCGCAACCTGTTCGTCACGGTGCGCCACCACGAGGTGCCGTGGATCGCCGAGCGACAAGCGCTGCGAGATCGAGGCGCTCGGCCACGACTGCTGGCAGGTGACGCTGCACTTCGGCTTCAAGAACGAGCCCGACGTGCCCGAGGCGCTCGAGCGCGCTGCGCGCCGCGCGGCTGCGTCGTCGAGGACATGGACACCTCGCTACTTCCTGTCGCGCGACATCGTCATCCCGACCCTCGGCGGCGGCATGGCCGACTGGCGCGAGAAGCTCTTCGCCGGCATGCACCGCAACGCGCCGCGGCGCGCCGACTTCCTGCGCCTGCCGACCAACGCGTGTCGTCGAGCTCGGCTCGAAGGTCGAGATCTGAGCGCAGCGTCGCGCCATCGTCGACGAGCCTGCGCGTCTGCGCGACCTGTCCTCTCCGCCGCGACCGCCGGCTTCGTCGCCGTGCTGGTCGGCTTCACCAGCTCGGTGGCGATCGTGTTCCAGGCGGCGCAGTCGCTCGGCGCCACGCCGGCGCAGGTCGGCCTCGTGGATGTGGGCGCTCGGCTGGGGCATGGGCCTGCGCACGCTGCTGCCCTCGCTCTGGCTGAGGAAGCCGGTGATGATCGCCTGGAGCACGCCCGGCGCGGCGGTGCTCGCGACGTCGCCGGCGCGAGCGGCGGCTTCGGCATGGCCGAGGCGACCGGCGCCTTCATCGTCTGCGCCGCGCTGATCATCGCTGCGCCGGCGCGACCGGCTGTGTTCGAGCGGGTGATGGACACGATCCCGATGCCGCTCGCCGGCGCGCTGCTCGCCGGCGTGCTCGCGCGCTTCGGCCTCGACGCCTTCGTCGCCGCTGCAGATCCGCGCTCGCGCCTGGTGCTGGCGATGCTCGCCGCCTACCTGCTCGGCGCGGCGCCTGCTGGCCGCGCTACGCCGTCGTCGGCGTGCTCGCGGTCGGCATCGCCATCGCCGCCGCGACCGGCCGGCTCCAGGCTGGGCGGCGGTGCAATGGGCGTTCACCGTGCCGGTGTTCACCGCGCCCGAGTTCAGCTGGCGGGCGACGGTGAGCCTGGCGCTGCCGCTCTTCGTCGTCACCATGGCCTCGCAGAACCTGCCCGGCGTCGCCGCGATCCGCGCCGCCGGCTACCGGATGCCGATCTCGAAGATCATCACGCTGACCGGCGTCGCGACGCTGGTGCTCGCGCCGTTCGGCGCGTTCGCGCTCAACCTCGCGGCGATCACCGCGGCGATCTGCATGGGCCGCGAAGCGCACGCCGATCCCGACCGGCGCTACATCGCCGCCGCGGCCAGCGGCGTCGATCTACTGCGTCGATCGGCCTGTTCGGCGCGGCGGTCGCCGGCCTGCTGACCGCGTTTCCGCGCGAGCTGGTGGTCGCCGTCGCCGGCCTGGCCGCTGCTCGGCACCATCGGCGGCGGCCTGGCCGCGGCGCTGAAGGACGAGGCGCACCGCGAGGCCGCGCTGATCACCTTCCTGGTCACGCTCTCGGGCGTCGAGCTGCTCGGGCGTCGGCTCGGCGTTCTGGGGCGTGGTCGCCGGCGCGATCGCGCTCTTTGTGCAACAGTGGCGGCCCCGCCGCGACGAGACCTGCCGCCAAGCCATGAAACTGCTCTTCGTCGCCGACCCGCTCGAAGGCTTCAAGATCTACGAAGGACTCGACCTTCGCGATGATGACGCGAGGCGCGCGCGCCGCGGCCACGCCCTGCTCGCCTGCGAAGCGCGCGACCTGATGTGGCAGCGCGGCGCCCGGGTGGCGACGCACGTGCGCGAGATCGCGCTCACCGGCGCAGACGGCGCCCTGGTTCGCCGCGAAGCGAGGCCGGGCGAGCGGGTGCGCGTCGCGCTCGCCGACTTCGACGCCGTGCTGATGCGCACGGACCCGCCGTTCGACAGCGAGTACTTCTACGCCACCCACCTGCTCGAGCAGGCCGAGCGCGAAGGCGCGCGCGTCTTCAACCGGCCGGCGGCGCTGCGCGACCATCCGGAGAAGCTGGCGATCCTGGAGTTCCCGCAGTTCATCGCGCCGACGCTCGTGACCCGCGATGCCGACGGAGCTGCAAGCGCTTCCACGCCGAGCACGGCGACGTCATCCTGAAGCCGCTCGACGGCATGGGCGGCACGGGCATCTTCCGCGTCGGCGCCGACGGCCTGAACCTCGGCGCGATCGTCGAGACGCTGAACGAGCGCGGCGCCGACACCGTGATGGTGCAGCGCTACCGTGCCGGAGATCGTCGCAGGGCGACAAGCGCATCCTGGTGATCGGCGGCAAGCCGGTGCCGTTCGTGCTGGCGCGCATCCCGCAGGGCAGCGAGATCCGCGGCAACCTGGCGGCCGGCGGCAAGGGCGTGGCGCAGCCGATCTCGGCGCGCGACCGCGAGATCGCCGAGCGCATCGGCCCGATGCTGGCGCGAGCGCGGCCTGCTGCTGGTCGGGCTCGACGTCATCGGCGACTGCCTGACCGAGATCAACGTCACCAGCCCGACCTGCTTCCAGGAGATCACCGAGCAGAGCGGCTTCGACGTCGGCGAAGACCTTCATCGACGCCCTCGAAGCCGCGCTCGCCTGAGCCAGCCGCCGGCTCCCGTCTTCCGCCCATGGCCGTTCTCTCGCTTTCCGGCGCGCACCTCGCCTACGGCCACGTCGCCCTGCTCGACGACGCCGGCGCTCGTCGCTCGAGGCGGGCGAGCGGCTCGGCCTGATCGGCCGCAACGGCGCCGGCAAGTCGTCGCTGCTGAAGATCATCGCCGGGCTCGAGAAGCTCGACGACGGCCTGCTGCAGCTGACGCCAGGGCCTGCGCATCCGCTACGTGCCGCAGGAGCCGGTGTTCGACGCCGGGCATGTCGGTGTTCGACGCGGTCGGCGACGGCGTCGCCGAGGCGCGCGAGCGTGCGCGAGCGCTACGAGGCGCACGCGCCGGGCGACGACCTCGACGCGCTGCAGACCGCGCATCGAGGCGCTCGACGCCTGGAACTGGGAGCAGCGGGTCGAGACGACGCTGCGCGCAGCTGCACCTCGACGGCGCGCGCGCGATCGGCGAGCTCTCGGGCGGCACCAAGAAGCGCGTCGCGCTGGCGCAGGCGCTGGTCGCCGTGCCCGACGTGCTGCTGCTCGACGAGCCGACCAACCACCTCGACCTCGACTCGATCGCCTGGCTCGAGGAGCTGCTCAGCGGCTTTCGCGGCAGCGTCGTGCTGATCACCCACGACCGCGCCTTCCTCGACGCGCGTCGCCACGCGCATCGTCGAGCTCGACCGCGGCGTGCTGCGCAGCTATCCCGGCAACTTCGCCGCCTACGAGGCGCAGGAAGGCCGAGCAGCTCGCCGCCGAGGCGCTCGCCAACGCGCGCGCCGACAAGCTGCTGGCGCAGGAAGAGGTCTGGGTGCGCAAGGGCGTCGAGGCGCGGCGCACGCGCAGCGTCGGCCGCGTCGCAGCGGCTGCGAGGCGCTGCGCGCGCAGCGCGCGGCGCGGCGCGAGACGCTCGGCCGGGTGCGGCTCGAAGCTCGACTCCGGCGTCGCCGAGCGGCAAGATCGTCGCCGAGCTGAAGCGACGTCTCGCATGCGCTTCGGCGACAAGCTCGATCGTCAAGGACTTCTCCGCGACGATCCTGCGCGGCGACAAGGTCGGCCTGATCGGCCCGAACGGCGCCGGCAAGACGACGCTGCTCGAAGCTGATCCTCGGCGAGCTGCAGCCGACCTCGGGCACGGTGCGCCAGGGCACGCGGCATCGAGGTCGCCTACTTCGACCAGATGCGCGAGCGCGCTCGACCTCGACGCGACGCTCGCCGACACCATCAGCCCGGGCAGCGAATGGATCGAGATCGGCGGCGCGCAGGAAGCACGTGATGAGCTACCTCACCGACTTCCTGTTCTCGCCCGAGCGCGCCAACTCGCCGGTGCGCACGCTCTCCGGCGGCGAGCGCAACCGCGTGCTGCTGGCGCGCCTGTTCGCGCTGCCGGCCAACGTGCTGGTGCTCGACGAGCCGACCAACGACCTCGACATCGACACCCTCGAGCTGCTCGAGGAGCTGCTGCAGAGCTACGCCGGCACGGTGTTCCTGGTCAGCCACGACCGGCGCTTCCTCGACAACGTCGTCACCAGCACGATCGCCTGGGAAGGCGACGAGTCGCCGGGCCGCTGGCGCGAATACGAAGGCGGCTACGAGGACTGGAAGATGCAGCGCGAGCGATCGCGCGGCGCTGCGCTGCAAGCCGAGCAGCGCAGCGCGCCGGCGCCGAAGCCGGCCCGCGGCGGCGCGCGCCGCGCGCCGGCGCCGGCCGCGCCAAGCCGCGCAAGCTCAGCTACAAGGAGCAGCGCGAGCTCGACGGCCTGCCGGCGCGGATCGAGGCGCTCGAGCTCGAGCAGAAGGAGCTGGCCGCGCTGCTCGGCAGCGCCGACTTCTACGCCGACGATCCGGCCCGGGTCGAGCAGGCGCAGATGCGCGTGGCGCAGATCGACGACGAGCTGACCGAGGCGCTCGAGCGCTGGGAGCTGCTCGGGTCGCGCTGAGTTTTCGGGTTGCCGCCGGCCACGGGCACGAGGCGGCCCCTCCGCTCATGTCCCCGAAGGCAGCCTGCGGCGGCCTTCTCCTCTAATACTTCGCTGCGGGGCCGCCCATGGCCGCGGCAACCGGTGCGCTCGACCCACGGTGGAGTTCGGGAGGTGCTGCGGGGTGCGCTGCGTGCGAAGTAAGGAGGAGGGTCGAGCTTCAGCCTCGGCCCCGGGGCACGAGCGGAGCGCGCCCCGCCGCACCTCCCGAACCCATCCAGAACGACGAACCAGAACAGCTAGCGCAGGCTTGCGTTCCACCGCCAGCGCCTTCCAGAAGCGCGCGTCCTGCGAGGTCGCGAAGTTGATCCGCATCAGGCGTCGTCGGCCGCGGCGTGGCGTGGAACAGCGCTGCCGGGCGCGAGCAGCCAGTCGTCGAGCATCGCGTGCGCCAGCCGCTCGGTGTCGACGCCGGCGTCGACCCAGCCGAACAGGCCGCGCGGCGCGGCGGCGAAGCGGCAGCCGTGCGCTTCGGCCAGCTCGACCGTGCGCGCGCGCGCCGCGTCGAGCCGCTGCATCACCCGCTCGGCGTGGCGGCGCAGCGAGCCCTGCTCGAGGCAATGCGCCAGCGCCAGCTCGGCCAGCGCCGGGCGTCGTCAGCGTCGATGAGCAGCTTGGTGTCGACGAAGCGGTCGACCAGCGCCGGCGGCGCCGCGAGGTAGCCGACGCGCCAGTTCGGCGCCAGGATCTTCGAGAAGCCGGAGACGTAGATCGTGCGCTCGAGCGCGTCGAGCGCGGCCAGGCGCGGCGAGTGCGCCGGCGCGAGGTGCGCGTAGGTGTCGTCCTCGACGATGTGAAAGCCGTGCTCGTGCGGCGAGCTTGCAGCACGCTGGTGCGCGGCGTGCAGGCCGAGCGACGCGCCGGTCGGGTTGTGCAGCACCGACACCGTGACGTACAGGCGCGGCCGCTCGCCGGGCAGCTGCGCTTCGATCAGGCGGCGCATCGCCGCCAGGTCGGGGCCGTCGCTCGCCGCGCGGCACCGGCAGCACGCGCATGCCGAGCGCGGCCAGGCGCGCGTACTCGACCGACCAGCCGGGCTCGTCGACCAGCACGCTGTCGCCGGCGCGCAGCAGCGTGCGGGTGACGATGTCGAGCGCGTGGGTGGCGCCGACGGTGGTGACGATCTGCCCGGGACGGCGCGGCGACGCCGTGGTCGGCGAGCTTGATCGCCAGCGCCTCGCGCAGCGCGGCTCGCCGGCCGGGTCGCCGTACTGCAGCGCAGTGAGGGCGACCTGCCGGCCAGGCTGGCACTTGCGCAGCGCGCGCGGCGAGCATCGGCGGGTCGAGCCACTCGGCCGGCAGGGTGCCCAGGCCCGGCATCGGCTGCCGCCGCGGCGGCTGGAACATGCCGCGGATCAGCGCGGTGGCGCTGATCGGCAGCGGCTGCGCGCGGCGCGCGCTGCGCCGCCGGCCTGCCGGCGTCGCGGGTCGCGTCGCTCGTCGGCGTCGCGCGGACGAAGAAGCCGCGCTGCGGGCGCGCTTCGACCAGGCCGCGGGCCAGCAGCTGGTCGTAGGCGCTGACCACCGTCGCGCGGGCTCACCGCGTGGCGCCGCGCGCACTCGCGCACCGAGGGCAGCCGGGCGCCGGGCGCGAGCAGGCGCTGGCGGATGCGCTCGGCGTAGCGCGCCGGCGAGCTGCTCGGCGAGCGTGGTGTCGGCGCGGCGTGACAGCGCCGCGGCGCGTCGGTCGGCGGCAGGCGCAGCTTCGTCGGCGGCGCGGCGTGCCGGTGGTGCCAGCAGTACAGACGGTCGAACCATCTGCGCAAAGTGTACTGGTCGTGTGCTGATAGCGGGGCCTACACTGCAGAATTCCTGCCATGACCGTGCCTTCCGCATCCGCGCGCCGCCGCACGAGACCCGGGGTCTCGCGCTCGGCCTGCTCGGCGTCGTCATCTTCGCGATGACGCTGCCGATGACGCGGCTCGCGGTCGGCCCGGCGCAGCGACCCGCAGCTGCCGCCGTTCTTCGTCACCGCCGGCCGCGCCGCGTTCGCCGGCCTGCTGAGCGGCGTCTACCTGCTGCGTCGTGCGTGCGCCCCGGCCGCGGCGCGAGCACATCGCCTCGCGCTCGCCGTCTCGGCGCTCGGCACCGTGGTCGGCTTTCCGCTGCTGCTCGTCGCTGGCGCTGCGCCGGGTCGATGCGATGCATGCCGCGGTCATCACCGGCGTGCTGCCGCTGGCCACCGCGCTGGTCGCGGCGCTCGCCTTCCGCCAGCGCCCGTCGGCCGGCTTCTGGGCCTGCGCCGTGCTCGGCTGCGCGCTGGTGATCGGCTTCGCCGCCTGGCAGGGCAGCGGCGGTCGCTGGTCCTGGCCGACGGCTGCTGCTGCTCGGCTCGGTCGCCTGCGCCGCGATCGGCTACGTCGCCGGCGCGCGGCTCTCGGCGACGATGCCGCGCCGAGCAGCGTGATCTGCTGGGTGCTGGTGCTGCAGCCTGCCGCTGACGCTGCCGGCGGCGCTGCTGTCGACCTGGCCGACGCAGCCGGCGCAGCGCCGCGCGCCTGGGGCGGCTTCGCCTACGTCACCGCTGTTCTCGATGTGGCTCGGCTTCTTCGCCTGGTACCGCGGCCTGGCGCTCGGCGGCACGGTGCGGGTCAGCCAGGTGCAGCTGGTGCAGCCGTTCCTGTCGATGCTGTTCGCGGTGCCGGTGCTCGGCGAGCGGCTCGACGCGGCGACGCTGTGCTTCGCGCTGGCGGTCGATCGCCACCGTCGTTCGTCGGCCAGGCGATGCCGGTCGGCCGGCCGAGCCGCTGCGCCGATCGCAAGTTCCTTCACGACGAGGCCCACATGAGCCACAGCCCCTGGCGCCTGGCGCGCGCACCGAGCGGATGAACCCGTCGGTGATCCGCGAGATCCTCAAGCTCACCGAGCGGCCCGGCATCATCTCGCTCGCCGGCGGCCTGCCGTCGCCCGACACCTTCCCGGTCGAGGCGATGCGCGAGGCGACCGCGCAGCGTGCTGCGCGACAACGCCGCGCGAGGCGCTGCAGTACGCCGCCAGCGAAGGCTACGCGCCGCTGCGCGAATGGGTCGCCGAGCAGATGCGCGGCGCACGGCGCTGCGCGTCGACGCCGTCGCAGGTGCTGATCACCACCGGCTCGCAGCAGGGCCTCGACCTCGTCGGCAAGGTGCTGATCGACGCCGGCAGCACGCGTCGCGGTCGAGTCGCCGACCTACCTCGGCGCGCTGCAGGCCTTCGCGCCCTACGAGCCCGAGTTCGTCGGCGATCGCCTGCGACGACGAAGGGCCGCTGCCCGAGGCGCCTGGCGCGAGCGCGGCCGCGGCGCGCGCTTCGCTGTACGTGCTGCCGAACTTCCAGAACCCGAGCGGCCGCTGCGATCGGCGCCGCGCGCGCGGCGGCGATCGTCGCCGCGCGCAGAGCGCTCGGCCTGCCGATCGTCGAGGACAACCCCTACGGCGACCTCTGGTTCGACGCCGAGCCGCCGCCGCCGCTCGGCCTCGCGCTGGCGCGACGGCACGATCTACCTCGGCTCGCTTCTCCAAGGTGCTGGCGCCGGGCCTGCGGCTCGGCTACGCGATCGCGCCGGCCGCGGTCATGCCCGAAGCTGCTGCAGGCCAAGCAGGCCGCCGACCTGCACACGCCGGGCTTCAACCAGCGCGTGGTGCACGAGGTGATCCAGCGACGGCTTCCTGCGCGAGCACGTGCCGACGATCCGCGCGCCGCTACAAGGCGCAGCGCGACGCGATGCGCGGCGCGCTCGACGCCAACCTGCCGCAGAGCGGCCGCGCGCTGCCGCTGGAAGGTGCCGGGCGGCGGCATGTTCTTCTGGCTCGAGCTGCCCGAAGGGCGTCGACGCCGAGGCAGCTGCTGCCGCGCGCGGTCGAGCGCGGCGTCGCGCTTCGTGCCGGGCGCGCCGTTCTATGCCGGCGAGGCGATGAAGAACACCCTGCGCCTGTCGTTCGTGACCGTCGCGCCCGAGGCGATCGAGCGCGGCGTGCGCGCGCCTCGCCGCAGCGCTGGAGACGGTGTCGTGAGCACCGCCTTCGCCTTCACCCAGGTCGACGTCTTCACCGAGCGGCCGCTGCTCGGCAACCCGCTCGCCGTCGTGCACGGCGCCGACGCGCTCGACGAGGCGCGGATGCAGGCGTTCGCGCAGTGGACCAACCTGCAGCGAGACGACCTTCCTGCTCGCGCCCACCGACCCGGCGGCCGACTACCGCGTCCGCATCTTCACGCCCGGCGGCGAGCTGCCGTTTGCCGGCCATCCCGACGCTCGGCAGCTGCCACGCCTGGCTCGAGCGCGGCGGCGTGCCGAAGACGGCGGGGCGGGTCGTGCAGCAGTGCGGCGTCGGCGGCTGGTCGACATTCGCGCCGAGGCCGGGCGCACCGCCTTCGCGGCGCCGCCGTTGCGCATGGCGGAGGTCGAGGCGCCGCTGCTCGCCCAGGTGCTGCAGGCCCTCGGACTGGAGCGCGAGCGCGGTGCGTTGCTTCGCAATGGCTCGACAACGGCCCCGCTGGCTCGGCCTGCTGCTGCGCGATGCGGCCGCCGTGCTCGCGCTCGCACCGGATTTCGCGGCGCTGCGCAGCCTCGCCAAGGTCGGCGTCGTCGGCGCCTATCCGAGCGGGCTCGGAGTGCGCGTTCGAGCTGCGGGCGTTCGTGTCGATGGTCGGCGTCGCCGAGGATCCGGTCACCGGCAGCCTCAACGCCGGCGTCGCCGAATGGCTGATCGGCTCGGGCCGCGCGCCGGAGCGCTACGTGGCGGCGCAGGGTGCGAAGCTCGGTCGGGCCGGGCGGGTCCACGTGTCGCGCGAGGACGGGCGGTTCTGGATCGGCGGCAGCAGCGTCAGCTGCATCCGCGGCGAGGTCGGCCTGTGAGGCGAGGCGCTCGCGGCTCGCGATCGAGCCCGACCATGTCGTCGTCGCCGCGCGCAGCCTCGGCGGAAGGCGCGGCGTGGTGCGAAGCGACGCTCGGTGCGACCCCGGTCGAAGGCGGTCGGCACGCGACGATGGGAACGCACAACCGCCTGCTCGGCCTCGGCGGTGGCGCCTACGGTCGCATGTACCTCGAGATCATCGCCCTCGATCCCGACGCATCGCCGCCGAATCGGGCGCGCTGGTACGACCTCGATTCGCCGGCGTTGCGGGCAGAGATCGCGGTCGGCGCCGCGGCTGGTGCATTGGGTGGCGCGCTGCAACGACATCGATCCGGCGCGATCGCCGCACTGCGCGCCGCCGGCCACGATCCGGGCGACGCGATCGCCGTCGAACGGATGACGGCGCCACGGCCTGCTGCGCTGGCGCATCTCGCTGCGCGACGACGGCCGGCGCCCGGCCGCCGGCGCGGTGCCGCTCCTGATCGAATGGGGCCCCGCGCATCCCTGCGACCACCTGCCGGCGAGCGGCGTCTCGGTCGCGCGCATCACTCTCGGCGGCGTCGACCGCAGCGTGGCAGAGAGGCTCGGCGCGTCGACGGCGGGCGCGGGATCGCCGCCGCTATCGGTCTTGCTCGACACGCCGCGCGGGCGCGTCGAGCTGGTCGCTGCCTAGGCCCGGCGCAGGCGCCGGGCGCGAGGCGTCACTCCTTGCGGTAATTGTCGTGGCAGGCCTTGCAGGCCTTGCCGGTCTCGCCGACCGGCGGCCTTGATGGTGTCGATGTTGCCGGTCTTGGCGGCGGCATTGAACTTGACCATCTCCTCCTGCATCTTGGTCGCGCCGGCGCGGAACTTGTCCATCTCGGTCCAGATCTTCGGCTCGGCCTTGGTCTCGCCCTTGTCGCTGCCGTCGACGAAGCCGGCGAACGGCAGCTTGGACAGCATGGTCGCGAGCTCGGCGTTGTCGGCCGGCGGCCTTGGCGTCGAACGGCGACGCTTGCCGTTGGCCATCGCGGCGACGCGGCCGAAGTGGGTGGCCATCAAGGTCAATGCCGGCCTTGCGATAGCTGGATCGCGTCCTCCGGCTTGGCGAACTGGGCGGCGGCGGGCGTCGAGGCGAGCAGGGTGGCGAGGCCCAGCCGCTACCATCAGCCCCGACATGAACGATCGATGCATGAGACTTCTCTCCTCGTTGACCGGTTTGCGCGTCCCAATGACTCGCGGGCGCCAGTGTACAAAGCAGGCTCGCTTCGCCGTGTGTCGTTCGGGTAAGCACCGACGGGTGTGGCGGCGAACGATGAACGCGGGCAGCGAACTGGCGCCGGGAGAGCAGCCGGTCCGGGTCTGGGACCTGCCGACGCGCGTCTTCCATTGGCTGCTCGCTTGCCTGGTGACCTTCTCGGTCGTCAGCGCGACATATCGGCGGCAACGCGATGGTCTGGCACATGCGCTCGGGCTTCGCGATCTTCACGCTTGCTCGCCTTCGTCTCGTCTGGGGCTTCGCCGGCGGCCGCTGGTCGCGCTTTCGCGCCTTTCTCTACGCCCCGAGCACCAGCCTGCGCTACCTGCGCGGCCAAAGCCTGCCGCGACGAGCATCACAACGTCGGCCACAGCCCGCTCGGTGCCGGCTCGGTGTTCGCCCTGCTCGGCGTCCTCGTGCTCCAGGTCGCAACCGGGCCTGATCGCCGACGACGAGATCGCCAACACCGGGCCGCTGACCAAGTACGTGAGCTCGGCGACGAGCAGCCTGGCGACGAACTGGCACAAGAACTACGGGCAATGGATCATCGTCGGCCTGGTGGCTGCTGCATGTCAGCGCGATCGCCTTCTACTGGTTCCGGCGCCGGCAGAACCTCGTCGGCGCCGATGTGGCACGGCGACAAGCGCCTCGCCGGCCGACGTTCCCGGAGCGGTCGACGACGGTCGGTCGCGGACGATCGCCCTCGGCGTTCTTCTCGTCTGCGCGCTCGGGGTGGCCGCCGTGGTCCGCCTCGGCGGATGAGCGTTGCTGTCCTGGCGAACGTGACGATGAGCGAAACCGCCGCTGGCGCCGTCGATCGAGCTGCGCCGCGCCGAGTCGCCGGCCGAGCTGGCGCAGGCGGCCGATGTGTTCCGCGAGTACGCGGCGAGCATCGGCGTCGACCTGTGCTTCCAGAACTTCGATGCCGAGCTGGCGACGCTGCCCGGCGACTACGCGGCCCCGGCGGGTCAGCTGCTGCTCGCCTACGTCGACGGCCGGCTGGCCGGCTGCGGCGCGCTTCGTCCGCTCGCCGACGTCGACTACGCCAATGCCTGCGAAATGAAGCGCCTGTTCGTGCGGCCCGGCTTTCGCCGTTTCGGCCTCGGCCGCCTGCTCGCCCAGGCCTTGCTCGACGAGGCCCGCGGCGCGCGGCTATTCGGCGATGCTGCTCGACACGCTCGACGACATGGAGGCGGCGCGCGAGCTCTACGCCACGCTCGGCTTCGAGGAAATTCCGCCGTACTACTTCAATCCGATCCCCGGCGCGCACTACCTGAAAGCGGACCTGACGCATGACCCCCACGCTCACTATCGTTCGCTGCCCCCGAGGGGCGCCGTGCTCTTTGGGCGGCCGGGCGGGCACTGTGAACCACGAACTCCACGCCGGGGCGTTGCGCCTCGCCTTCCGACCCGATCTCGGCGGCGCCGTCGCCGGGCTCTGGCATCGCGAGACGCCGATCCTGCGCTCCACCGAGCCGGACGCGCTCGAAGGCGCCCGCGCCTCGGCGATGTACCCGCTGCTGCCCTACTCGAACCGGCTCGGCTACCGGCGCTTCCGCTGGAAGGGCCGCGACTACACCACCCGCGCCAACGTCGACGACTCGCCGCACTTCGCTGCACGGCATCGGCTGGCAGCGGCCGTGGCGGATCGTCTCCTCGAGCGCGATCGAGCTGGTGCTCGGCCTCGAGCATGCCGGCGACGCCGACTGGCCGTTCGCGTTCGAGGCGCGCCAGTACTTCACCCTGGCGCCGGAATCGTTCTCGGCGCGGCTGCAGTTCACCAACACCGGCGGAGATCGAGCAGCCGGCGGGACTGGGCTTTCACCCCTACTTCGTCAAGCGCGCGCAGCCGCGCTGCACGTCGAGGCCGCCGCCCGCTGGGAAGCCGACGCCACCAAGCTGCCGACCCGCAAGGTCGCGCAGCCGGGCATCGACGCCGCCCTGTCGCATCTCGACTACGACCATTGCTTCGAAGGCTGGCGCGGCCGGGCGCGGATCCGCGACGAGCGCTTGCTCCCTGCAGCTGGTCTCGGGCTGCCCTATCTCGTCGTCTACACCGCCGCCCGGGCGCGACTACTTCTGCGTCGAGCCGGTGACCCACCTCAGCAACGCCATCCACATGGCCGCGCCGGCGGCGCAGCGGCCTGGTGGCGCTGGCGCCCGGGAGACGCTCGAGGCGGCGATGCGGCTGGACATCGCCGTGGTCTAGGGCCCGTTAACGGGCCCTAGCGCTCAGAACCCGCGCCGCGCGAAAGCGCCGGGTCTCGCCGATCGCCATCACCGTGAACGCGTCGTCGGCGAGGCCGCGCTGGCGCCGCGCGGTCTCGAGGGCGCCGCGGCGGCTCGTCGAGCGGCCTCGTCGGTGAGCGCGAAGGTGCCCCAGTGGATGCCGATCGAGCGCCGGGCGGCGAGGTCGAGGTGGATCTGCACCGCCTCGGCCGGATCGATGTGCTGCGCCTTCCATGAACCAGCGCGGCTCGTAGGCGCCGATCGGCAGCAGCGCCAGGTCGAAGCCGCGACCGACGCCGCCGTGGCGCGCGGCGAAGCGCGCGTGGATGTCGGCGAAGTCCTTCGAATAGCCGGTGTCGCCGGCGAAGAACAGACCTGGAAGTCCGGGCGCGAAGACGGCGTAGCCGCCCCAGAGCGTCTCCATGCGGTCGGAGAACGAGCGTCCGGACCAGTGCTGGACCGGGATCGAGGACGATCTCGCACCGTCGCCGACCCGTCGTCGACTGCCACCAGTCGAGCTCGACGACGCGGTCGATGCCGGCGTCGGTGAACCAGGCCTTGACGCCGAGCGGCACGATGAAGAGCGGCGAGCCGCCCGGCTGCGCGGCCAGCGCGCCTGCACGCTGGCGGCGTCGAGGTGGTCGTAGTGGTTGTGCGAGATCACGACCGCATCGATCGCGCGGCAGGTCGGCGGCGGCGAGTCCCGCGCGGCCCTGCGCGCTTCGGGTCCGGCGAAGGACACCGGCGACACGCGCTCCGAGAAGACCGGATCGGTCGAGCACGTTGATGCCGCCGACCTGCACCAGCGATGCTGGCGTGGCCGATCCAGGTGACTGCGGGCTCCATCGCGCTGCCGGCCGCGGCGTTGCGGCGCGAGAAAGTCGAGGTCGGGCGCGACGCCGCGGGGTCGCCGTCCGCGGCTCGGGCGGCAGGCCCTCGCGCAGCGCGTCGAGCTTCCATTTCAGGAGCGCGCCCGAGCCCGCGCGGGGCGAAGTCGATGTAGTTGTTCTGGAAGCGCCCGTCGCGCGCGGCTGCTGCCGCGGACGCGGCCGGCTGCCGCCGTGGGCGACGACGTCTTCGGCGCTCACGCGGGGAGGCAGCAGAGTGAGCAGGAGGGCGAGGGTGGCGAAGGGCGTCATGCGGCAGCGCGGCGGGCATCGGCCATCACTGCATTGCCGACCCCTGTCTGGGTAGGAGATGGGCGGGTTAGTACGTATAATCTTGGGCTGTGCCGAAAATCGCCTTGCCGTGGCCTACCTCCGACGCGGTGATTCCGCGGCGAGGGGCGCCAGTGCACTCCGCGCCGACGCGTGGGACGACGACAAAGAGCCGCCGATCCAGGCGTCTCAGTCGGGCCGAGGCGGCTGATCCTGGCGACTCGCCAGCCGGCCATTTCCCCGTGGCGCGTGGTCGCTACCGGGTGCTGGTCGGCCTCGTGATCGTCGCGCTGGTGCTGCTGGCGACGGGCGATCTGCTGCTGATGGCCTCGGCGCTCTACGGCGCCGCGGTGGTCGCGGTGCCGGGTGCGCTGATGGCGCGCGGCGCCACCAGCCGCCTGGGCACGATCTCGCCGCTGACGAGCACGGTGAACATCATGGGCTGGGCGATGGTGAAGATCGTCGTCTCCGGTCGTCATGCTGGCCCTGGCGGCAGCGCATCGTCCCCGGCCTGCACTGGCCGGTGATGCTCGCCACGCTCGTCGTCTGCATGCAGACTTACGCTTTCGCGCTGCTCTGGCGCGGTCGCGGAAAGCAATAGACCGAACACGCTCAGACATCCAAGCAGACCATGGCCGCCGCAGCAGAGCACACTCCAGACCCCGGGTGAATACATCATTCACCACCTGACCCATTTCGGCACCGGCAAGCCGAAGGGGCTGGTCGACTTCTCGGTCATCAATTTCGACTCGGTCGTGTTCTCGGCCGCTGCTCGGCGTGCTCGGCTGCTTCCTGCTCTGGCGGGCGGCGCGCAAGGCGACCTCGGGCGTGCCCGGGCGCTTCCAGGCCGCGGTCGAGATCCTGTTCGAGCTGGTCGACAACGAGGCCAAGGGCATCGTCCACAACGCCGAGAGCCGCAAGTTGGTCGCGCCGCTCGCGCTCACGGTGTTCGTCTGGATCTTCCTGCTGAATGCGATGGACCTGCTGCCGGTCGACATCCTGCCGCTCGATCTGGGCCAGATCTACGGCGCCGCCGGCCACGACGCCGAGCATGCGTACCTGCGCGTCGTGCCGACCGCCGACCTCTCGATCACGATGGGCCTGTCGGTCGGCGTGCTGATCCTGTGCCTGATCTACAACGTCAAGATCAAGGGCCTCGGGCGGCTGCACGAGCTCCACGACGCTCGTTCGGCAGCGTCAGCTGATCGGCAACCCGCTCAGCTGGATCGGCTCGTCCTGCTGTCGATCGCCAACGTCGCGATGCAGCTGGTCGAGTTCGTCGCCAAGACCGTCTCGCACGGCATGCGGCTGTTCGGCAACATGTACGCCGGCGAGCTGATCTTCCTGCTGATCGCCCTGCTCGGCGGCGCCTTCACGCTGTCGCTCGGCGGCATCGCGCTGGCGCTGCTGCACATCGTCGCCGGCACCGGCCTGGGCGATCTTCCACATCCTGATCATCACCGCTGCAGGCGTTCGTCTTCATGATGCTGACGCTGGTCTACATCGGCCAGGCGCACGACGCGCACTGACGTCCTCGCGCTTTCGTTCTCTCTCTTTCCTCTCACTACAACTCTAGGAGTCATCATGGAACTCATCGGTCTTGTCGCCGTCGCCGCCGGCCTCATCATCGGTCTCGGCGCCATCGGTGCCTGCATCGGCATCGGCATCATGGGCAGCAAGTACCTCGAATCGGCCGCGCGCCAGCCCGAGCTGATGAACGAGCTGCAGACCAAGATGTTCCTGCTGGCTCGGCCTGATCGACGCCTCGTTCATCATCGGCACCGGTATCGCGCTCTGGTTCACGACGGCCAACCCGTTCCTGGCCCAGCATCGCCAGATCGCTGCCGAAGTAATCCAGCCAGTCCGGCAGCGCCGCTGCGCGCCGGCTTCGAGCGCATTCTCGCCGAGGCATCAACGTGAGCATCACCGCCACCCTGATCATCCAGATGATCGTGTTCCTGATCCTGGTCGTGGTTCACGATGAAATTCATCTGGCCGCCGATCGCCGCCGGCGCTCGACGCGCGCGCGCGAAGATCGCCGAAGGCCTGTCGGCCGCCGACAAGGCCAAGGCCGAGCTCGCCGACCGCCAACAAGCGCGTCGAGGAAGCAGCTGTCCGCGGCGCGCAACGACGCCGCCCAGCGCCTGGCCGATGCCGAGCGCCTGGCGCAGTCGATGATCGAGGAAGCCAAGAGCCGCGCCAGCGACGAAGGCGCGAAGATCGTCGCCGCCGCCACAGGCCGAGGCCGAGCAGGAAGCGATCAAGGCGCGCGAAGCGCTGCGCGAGCAGGTCGCCGCGCTGGCCGTCAAGGGCGCCGAGCAGATCCTGCGCAGCGAGGTCAACGCCGGCGTTCACGCCGACCTGCTCGGCCAGCCTGAAGGCCGAGCTGTGAGCCGCGCGAGCTGACATGGCCGAGCTCGCCACCATCGCCCGGCCCTACGCCGAGGCGCTGTTCAAGGCGTCGGCGAGCGGCGACTGGCGCTGCGCTCGCGCGCAGGTCGAGCGCGCTCGCCGACGGTCGCCGCCGAACCCGACAGATGCGCCAGTTCGCCGACAGCCCGAAGGTCCGCGCCGCGCAGGTCGTTCGACGCTGATGCACGGCGGTCGCCAAGACGCCGCTGGCGCGCCCGGCGCGCGCGAAGAACCTGCTGCGCACCGTGATCGACAACGGCCGCCTCGCCGCGCTGCCCGAGATCGCGCGCGCAGTTCCAGGCGCTGCGTCGACGCGCAGAGCGGCATCTCGCGAGGCCACCGTCGACAGCGCCTTCCCGATCGACGCGAGCCAGCTCGCCGAGCGTGAAGGCGGCGATGGAGCGGCGCTTCGCGCGCAAGCTCGACGTGCAGCGTCGTCGTCGAGCCCGAGCTGATCGGCGGCATTCGCGTGGTCGTCGGCGACGAGGTGCTCGACACCTCGATCCGCGCCCGCCTCGAACAGATGAAGGCGGCGCTCGTCGCCTGAGCGGCCGTGCCGCCGCCAGCCGAACAAGATTCCTGAGTTTCAACCAGCCTGCCCGAACTGCAGACCGGAGACCCACATGCAACTGAATCCCGCAGAAATTTCCGAGCTGATCAAGAGCCGCATCGAAGGGCTCGCCGTCTCGGCCGACATCCGCAACCAGGGCACCGTCGTCTCGGTGACCGACGGCATCTGCCGCGTCCACGGCCTGTCCGACGCGATGCAGGGCGAGATGCTCGAGTTCCCGGCCGCGCCGGACGGCTCGCCGACCTACGGCCTGGCGCTCAACCTCGAGCGCGACTCGGTCGGCGCGGTGATCCTGGGCGAGTACGAGCACATCTCCGAAGGCGACACGGTCAAGTGCACCGGCCGCATCCTCGAAGTGCCGGTCGGCCCCGAGCTGAAGGGCCGCGTCGTCAACGCGCTCGGCGCAGCCGATCGACGGCAAGGGCCCGATCAACGCCAAGATGTCGGCGCCGATCGAGAAGATCGCCCCGGGCGTGATCGCGCGCAAGTCGGTCGAGCCAGCCGATGCAGACCGGCCTGCAAGGCGATCGACTCGATGGTGCCGATCGGCCGCGGCCAGCGCGAGCTGATCATCGGCGACCGCCAGACCGGCAAGACCGCGGTGGCGATCGACACGATCATCAACCAGAAGGGTCAGGACATGACCTGCATCTACGTCGCCATCGGCCAGAAGGCGTCGTCGATCAAGAACGTGGTGCGCGCGCTCGAAGCAACCGGCGCGATGGAGTACACCATCGTCGTCGCCGCCACCGCCGCCGAGTCGGCGGCGATGCAGTACATCTCGCGCCTACTCGGGCTGCACGATGGGCGAGTACTTCCGCGACCGCGGCGAGGACGCGCTGATCATCTACGACGACCTGTCCAAGCAGGCCGTCGCCTACCGCCAGGTGTCGCTGCTGCTGCGCCGCCCGCCGGGCCGCGAAGCGTATCCCGGCGACGTGTTCTATCTCCACTCGCGCCTGCTCGAGCGCGCCGCGCGCGTCAACGCCGACTACGTCGAGAAGCTTCACCAAGGGCGAGGTCAAGGGCAAGACCGGCTCGCTGACCGCGCTGCCGATCATCGAGACGCAGGCCGGCGACGTGTCGGCGTTCGTGCCGACCAACGTGATCTCGATCACCGACGGCCAGATCTTCCTCGAGACCTCGACCTCTTCAACGCCGGCATCCGGCCCGCCATCAACGCCGGCATCTCGGTGTCGCGCGTCGGCTCGGCGGCGCAGACCAAGGTCATCAAGAGCGCAGTCGGGCGGCATCCGTACCGACCTGGCGCAGTACCGCGAGCTCGCCGCGTTCGCGCAGTTCGCCTCCGACCTCGACGAGGCGCACCCGCAAGCAGCTCGACCGCGGCGCCCGCGTCACCGAGCTGCTGAAGCAGAACGCAGTACTCGCCGCTGCCGATCTCGCTGATGGCGGCGTCGCTGTTCGCGGTGAACAAGGGCTTCATGGACGACATCGACGTGAAGAAGGTGCTCGCCGTTCGAAAGCGGCCTGCACACCCACCTGAAGACGAGCCACGCGGCGCTGCTGAAGAAGATGGAAGACACGAAGCGAGCTCGACAAGGACGCCGAGGCCGAGCTGACGAACGCGATCACCGCGTTCAAGAAGTCCTTCGCCTGACCCGTCGACCTGCGCAGGACACATCAAGGAACCGCCATGGCAGCCGGCAAGGAAATTCGCGGCAAGATCAAGAGCGTCGAGAACACGAAGAAGATCACCAAGGCGATGGAGATGGTCTCCGTCGTCGAAGATGAGGAAGGCGCAGGAGCGCATGCGCGCGGCGCGGCCGTACGCCGAGCGGGTGCGCAGCCTCGCCGCCAACCTCTCGCACGCGACGCCCGAGTACAAGCACCCGTTCCTGATCGCCGAACGACGACGCCAAGACGCGCCGGCTTCATCGTCGTCACCACCGACAAGGGCCTGTGCGGCGGCCTGAACACCAACGTGCTGCGCGCGGTCACGGCCAAGCTGCAAGGAGCTCGAAGCGCCAGGGCGCTGAAGGCCGAGGCGGTGGCGATCGGCAGCAAGGGCCTGGGCTTCCTGAACCGGATCGGCGCCAAGGTCGTCTCGCACGTCGACCCAGCTCGGCGACCGGCCGCAGCTCGACAAGCTGATCGGCCCGGTCAAGGTGCTGCTCGACGCCTACGCCGCGGGCAAGCTCAAGGCCGTCTACCTCTGCTACACGCGCTTCATCAACACGATGCGCCAGGAGCCGGTGATCGAGCAGCTGCTGCCGCTCACCGAGCGAGCAGATGCAGATGGAAGACGGCAAGCACGGCTGGGACTACATCTACGAGCCCGACGCGCCAGGTCGTGATCGACGAGCTGCTGGTCGCGCTACGTCGAGGCGCTGGTCTACCAGGCCGCGGCCGAGAACATGGCCTCCGAGCAGTCGGCGCGCGATGGTGGCGATGAAGGCGGCGACCGACAACGCCGGCAACGTGATCGCCGAGCTCAAGCTCGATCTACAACAAGACGCGCCAGGCCGGCGATCACCAAAGAACTTTCCGAGATCGTCGCCGGTGCGGCGCGCGGTCTGACGACGAATCGCGATCGAATCCGAAGGAATCGAACATGGCTGACATGCAAACCGCCACCGCCGCGCAGGGCAAGATCGTCCAGTGCATCGGCGCCGTCGTCGACGTGGAGTTCCCGCGCGACGCAGATGCCCAGGGTCTACGACGCGCTGAAGATGGAAGGCTCGCGCGCTGACGCTCGAGGTGCAGCAGCAGCTCGGCGACGGCGTCGTCCGCACGCATCGCGCTCGGCTCCTCCGACGGCCTGCGCCGCGGCATGATGGTCAACAACACCGGCAAGGCCGATCTCGGTGCCGGTCGGCCCGGCGACGCTCGGCCGCATCATGGACGTGCTCGGCAACCCGATCGACGAGCGCGGCCCGGTCGAGCCAGACGCTCACCGCCTCGATCCACCGCAAGCCGCCGGCCTACGACGAGCTCTCGCCGTCGCAGGACCTGCTCGAGACCGGCATCAAGGTGATCGACCTGATCTGCCCGTTCGCCAAGGGCGGCAAGGTCGGCCTGTTCGGCGGCGCCGGCGTCGGCAAGACCGTGAACATGATGGAGCTGATCAACAACATCGCCAAGGCGCACAGCGGCCTGTCGGTGTTCGCCGGCGTCGGCGAGCGCACCCGCGAGGGCAACGACTTCTATCACGAGATGATCGGACTCGGGCGTCGTCAACCTCGAGAACCTCGGCGAGTCGAAGGTCGCGATGGTCTACGGCCAGATGAACGAGCCGCCGGGCAACCGCCTGCGCGTCGCGCTGACCGGCCTGACGATCGCCGAGTCGTTCCGCGACGAAGGCAAGGACGTGCTGTTCTTCGTCGACAACATCTACCGCTACACGCTGGCCGGCACCGAGGTCTCGGCGCTGCTCGGCCGGATGCCGTCGGCGGTGGGCTACCAGCCGACGCTGGCCGAGGAGATGGGCCGCCTGCAGGAGCGCATCACGTCGACCAAGGTCGGCTCGATCACCTCGATCCAGGCCGTGTACGTGCCGGCCGACGACCTGACCGACCCGTCGCCCGCGACCACCTTCGCCCACCTCGACTCGACCGTCGTGCTGTCGCGCGACATCGCCTCGCTCGGCATCTACCCGGCGGTCGACCCGCTCGACTCGACCTCGCCGCCAGCTCGACCCGAACGTCGTCGGCGAGGAGCACTACGACGACCGCGCGCGCGGTGCAGGGCACGCTGCAGCGCTACAAGGAGCTGCGCGACATCATCGCCATCCTCGGCATGGACGAGCTGGCGCCGGAAGACAAGCTGGCCGTGGCCCGCGCGCGCAAGATCCAGCGCTTCCTGTCGCAGCCGTTCCACGTCGCCGAGGTGTTCACCGGCTCGCCCGGCAAGTACGTGCCGCTCAAGGAAACGATCCGCGGCTTCAAGATGATCGTCGACGGCGAGTGCGACTCGCTGCCCGAGCAGGCCTTCTACATGGTCGGCACGATCGACGAGGCCTTCGAGAAGGCCAAGAAGATCAGTAAGCGCAGCAGCATGGCCGCATGGCCACCATCCACGTCGACGTCGTCTCCGCCGAGGAGCAGCATCTTCTCCGGCGAGGCGAAGTTCGTCGCCCTGCCGGGCGAGATGGGCGAGCTCGGCATCTATCCGCGCCACACGCCGCTGATCACCCGCATCAAGCCGGGCGCGGTGCGCATCCAGCGCGCCGACAACGGCGAGGAGGAGTTCGTCTTCGTCGCCGGCGGCATCCTCGAGGTGCAGCCCGGCTCGGTGACCGTGCTCGCCGACACCGCGATCCGCGGCAAGGACCTCGACGAGGCGAAGGCCACCGAGGCCAAGCAGCCGCGCCGAGGAGGCGATGAAGAACGCCAAGAGCGACATCGACTTCGCCAAGGCGCAGGGCGAGTTCGCGACGATGGCGGCGCAGATCGCGGCGCTGCGCAAGTACCGCAAGAAGTGATGTGCTGACGCGCTTCGCCGCGAAGCGAACCCGCCCGGCGAAGCGCCCGGCGGGTTTTGTTTTGGCGGCGTCGCCGATGACGCTCGACATCTTCTTCGAGCGCTACCTGCTGACGCTGCACGCGATCGTCGTCGCGATCGGCCTGATCGTCTACGTCGCGGCGGCGCGCGCGCTGCCGCAGCGCCGCGACCCGTCGGCGGCGATCGCCTGGGTCGTCGCGCTGGCGCTGCTGCCCTACGTCGCGCTGCCGCTCTACCTGATGTTCGGCAGCCGCAAGCTCCGGATGCGCGACGCGCCGCCGCTGGCGCTGCCGCCGGTCGCAGCGCGCCGCCGACGACGCCGAGGCGGCCTCGCTCTGGGCGCGCCGCCTCGGCCGCTCGATGGGCCTGGCGCCGGCCGCCGGCTACCGAAACGCTGCGCATCCACGCCGACGGCGCCGAGGCGCGCGCCGCGCGTGCTCGAGCTGATCGCCGGCGCCACCCGCGACGATCGACGTCTGCACCTTCATCCTCGCCACGCGACCGCCTCGGCGACGAGATCGCGCGGCGCTGCGCAGCCAGGCCGAGCGCGGCGTCAGGTGCGCCTGCTGATCGACGGCATCGGCGCCTGGCTCGGCGGCCGGCTCGACATGAAGGCGCTGCAGCCGCTCCGGCGTCGCAGGTCGTGAAGTTCGTGCCGCCGTTCCGCTCGATCCTGCGCGGCCGCGCCAACCTGCGCAACCACCGCAAGATGCTCGTCGCCGACGGCGAGCGGCTCTGGTGCGGCGGGCCGCAACTTCGCCGCCGAGTATTTCGAGGGCGATCCGGCGAGCTCGCCGGGCAGCGCTCGCAACCACGCCTGGCACGACCTCAGCTTCGACCTGCGCGGCGAGCTCGTCGTCCATGCCTGCCGAGCAGTTCGAGAAGGACTGGGCCTATGCGACGCGGCGCACGCCGCGTCGTCGCCCGCGCCGGCGCCGTACCGGTCGTCGCCGCCGGCGACGCGTCGCTCGCGCAGCTCGTGCCGAGCGGCCCGGAGCAGGTCGACGACACGGTGCAGTCGCTGCTGCTCTCGGGCTGCTTCATGGCGCAGCGGCGCGTGCTCGTCGTCACGCCGTACTTCATTCCCGACGCGACCCTGCTGATGGCGCTGACGCTGGCGGCGCGGCGCGGCGTGCAGGTCGACATCGTCCTGCCGCGCCGCTCCAACCACCGCCTCGCCGACGTCGCCCGGCACCGGCCGCTGCGCGATCTCGCGGCCGCCGGCGCGCGGCTCTGGTTCGACGCCGTACATGCTGCACGCCAAGGTCGTCGTCATCGACGAGCAGCTCGCGCTCGCCGGCTCGGCCAACCTCGACCTGCGCAGCCTCTTCCTCAACTACGAGCTGATGGTCGCGTTCTACGAGCCGGCCGACGTGCGCCGCTTCGCCGCCTGGATCGAGCACGAGCGCGGGCTCGCGTCCCGCTTCGAGCCGAAGCGAGCCGGGCCTGGTCCGCGACCTGCTGGAGGGCCTGCTGCTCTGGCTCGCCTTCCAGCTCTAGCGCTGCCGCTCAGACGTGCAGATGGCGCAGGAGCTGGCTGCGCTCGACCTCGGCGCGGCGCCCGTCGAGCACGACCCGCCCCTGCTCGATGACGAGATAGCGATCGGCGATCAGCTCGGCGAAGGCCAGGTTCTGCTCGACGACGACGAACGACGGTGCCGCGCCGCCTTCGCGGCGCCGATCAGCTCGGCCATGTGGACGACGTTCTCCCATTGCACGCCTTCGCTCGGCTCGTCGAGCAGGAGCAGCGGCTGGGCTTCGGCGAGGCCGCGCACGAACGACAGGATCTTCTTCTCGCCGCCCGAGAGCGTGCCGGCGTGCTGGCCGAGGCGCTGCGCCAGGATCGGGAAGCGCGCGAACAGCGGCGCGAACGCGGCGAGGCCGCGGTCGGGCCGCATCAGCGTGAGGTTGTCGCGCACGCTCAGGTCGTCGAACACCGGCCGCTCCTGCGGGCAGTAGCTCATGCCGAGCGCGCGCCGCTGCGAGGCTTCGAGCGCGCTCGACCGGCCGGCCTTCGAGGCGCACCGTGCCTTCGCGGCAGCAGGCAGCTGGCCGAACAGCATCTTCATCAGCGTGCTCTTGCCGACGCCGTTGCGGCCGATGACCGCGAGCACCTCGCCGGCGGCGACCGCGCCGGAAGATGCCGCGCACGACGGCGACGTCGCCGTAGCCGCCGACCAGGCCTTCGAACGCGAGGCGCGCGCGGCTCACTTCTCCGCCCCCACGTAGATCGCCTTGACCGCGGCGTTGCCCTGGATCTCGGCCACCGTGCCCTCGGCCAGCAGGCTGCCGTTGTGCAGCACGAAGACGTGGTCGGCAAGCTCTCGCACCAGGCTCATGTCGTGCTCGATCACGACCACGGTCGCGCCGCGCCGTTCGCTGCGCCCAGCGGATCACGTCGATGACCTGCGCGGTCTCCTGCGGCGAGAGACCGGCGCAGGGCTCGTCGAGCAGCAGGAGGCGCGGCTCGCCGAGCAGCGCCATCGCCAGCTCGAGGATCTGCCGCTCGCCGTGCGACAGCTCGGCCGCGGTGCGTCCGGCATCGGCGAGGAACGGATAGCGCACGACCAGCTCCTCGCAGCACCGGGCTCGTCCAGCGGCTGAAGGCGCGGTCGCAGCAGGTCGAGCCTGCGTCGCGCGCGCGCTCCACAGCGCGATGGCGACGTTGTCGGCGATCGACAGCGCCGGAAAGACCGAGGGAATCTGGAACTTGCGGCCGATGCCGAGGCGGACGATGCCGGTGCGTCGCCAGGCGCGCCAGACGGCTGGCCGTCGAAGCTCACCCGACCCGCCTGCGCCGCCAGCTCGCCGCTCAGCATGTTGAAGGTCGAGGTCTTGCCGGCGCCGTTCGGGCCGATCACGCAGTAGATGCCGGGGCGCTCGAAGTGCGAGCGACAGCCCGTCGAGGATCGTCACCTCGCCGACGCGAACGCGCACGCCCTCGACGACCAGCCGCGCCGGCGCCGCCGGGATCGGTCCGCGCCGGCGCGGCGATGCCGGCCGCCGGTGCAGGGCGGCGGCCGAAGCGCCGCTCGAGCGGCGCGAAGACGCCGATCAGGCCCTGCGGAAACAGCAGCACGACGGCGATGAAGACGATCGCGATGCCGATCTCCCAGAACTGGAACCGGTCGCGCAGCCCGCTCGTCAGCGCGCCGATGAGCACGGCGCCGAGCACCGGGCCCAGCAGGCGGAAGCGCCCGCCCACCGCGGCCCAGATCACCAGGTCGGCCGAGAGGCCGAAGCCGCAGAGCTGCGGCGTCACCAGGTCCCTGCTGCGGCGCATAGAGCGCGCCGCCGATGCCGGCGAGGAGTCCGCTCGACGCCGAAGGCCACCGCCTTCAGCCGGTTGGCGTCGAAGCCGAAGAGCACGACCCGGCGTTCGTTGTGGGCGAGCGCCGCCCAGAGCACGCCGAGCGGCGCGCGGTGACAGCCGTAGCGACGCCGAACGCCGATGCGGCGAGGGCGACCGCGGCCGACCTCGTAGGCGGCGGTGTAGCTGTCGAGGCCGGGCAGGCCGGGGATGCCCTTCAGGCCGTTGAAGCCGCCGGTCACCGATTCCCAGTTGTTCGCCACCTGGTAGGCGAGCAGCGACGAGCGCCAGCGTGATCATCGAGAGTACGGCGCCGCTTTCGCCGCGCC
>ERZ1370068.434-contig-10392_pt1 | contig 35541 bp, 39 predicted proteins | sample MGYA00561227_ERZ1370068 | MGnify/ENA primary metagenome ERZ1370068 (study PRJEB38410, sample SAMEA6850437) | metagenome | study: Metagenomic assessment of the ecological functions of the soil: analysis of the soil microbiota associated with the... | reverse complement strand
AGCGCTGTAATTGCGTATTGCTAATGCGGGAAAGCCAGGTGCGCGGCTTTAATTCTGCGTCCTTAGCTGGTCCTGCCTTTGCAGGGCCTTGATAACTTCCTGGGTGAGATCCTGGCGTCGAAACATTGCCCACAATGCGGTAAATTTGCACGAAGATCCGCCACCTGTGCTCGGTGACAAAGCGGTTTGCCGCTCAACACTTCCACCGGCGGTTGCACTGTGTCGCTCATCAGGTCGCAGTACAGCGTTTCCATGGCCTAAGGGATGACGGCGCGGCCCGGAAAACGTGGATAATGCGTTGCTAAGCTAATTATATGAGACCTGTAGCGGTTTATCAGGCGGGGAAAGACGCGTTTCAGGGCCCTCACCGACCGTGATCTGCGCTCACTCGCCGTCGAAGCCGGCGAGAAGTGCTTGAAAAATGGGCACCTTAGCCCCTCTGAATCGAGGCTTTCTGGCTGGGTAACTTCGCCGGACCGTCTTTTGTCGGCCAAAATCACCCGCAGCTACGTTTCCGCCACCCACGCTCTGGGCCTGGAGGCATCCCAGCTACCCGTGTGGGAGGCACCGCCTCCAGCGGCTCGGCGTTTTTTCATGCCGTTTCCGCCGTCGCGGCCGGGCTGGTGGTGCTGGTCGCTGGCGTTGAGAAAATGACCTCCCAGCCCACGGCGCGGGTAACCGAAATTTTGGCTTCGGCGGGGGGATTGTAGGCGAGCGTCAAGGCGGATCGACGTTCCCGTCGCTTTTGCCATGATCGCCCGCCGCCCGCATGCGCATCAGTTCGGAACCACTCGAGCACCTGGCGGCGGTGGCGGTGAAAAATCCGCGCCAGCGGCTTCTCTCAATCCGAACGCGCGCACATACGCAAAATCATCACCCTCAGCAGGCGCTCAATGCCCGTCCCGTAGCCGAGCCCTGGGCGCTGACTGCTCGCTGATCAACAGCGATGGCGCGGCCGCGGTGGCCATCACTGGTACCGCTCGAACGCGCGCGCGAGTTCACCGTCGAAGCCGGTGCGCGTGCTGGGAAGTCAGCGCAGGCGCTCCGGACCACGTGGCGCTGGACCAGAAGCACGACATCACGACGTTTCCGCCGTGCGCAAAGCCGCCGAAAAAGCCTACGGCGATGGCGGGCTTGGGCGCGAAAGACATCCAGTTCGCAGAGCTGCACGATGTGCTTCACCATCGCCGAGATCATCGCCATGGAAGACCTGGGATTTGTGAAGCGCGGCGAGGGCGGCCCCTACACGGCCGCCGGCCACACGGCGCTGCGCGGTGAGCTGCCCATCAACACCAGCGGCGGGCTGAAATCCGAAGCGTCACCCGGTCGGCGCCACGGGCGTGGCGCGCAGATCTGCGATCTGGTCCGAGCAGATCTCGCTGCGAAGCGGGTGAGCGGCAGATCACGCGCCATTCGCTGGGCCTGGCGCAAAATCTGGGCGGATCGGGCGCGACGTGCGTGGTCAGCATCTTGGGGAGGCATGTGACCGGGACCGTCTATACCGAAACCGTGGTGCATCTGGCGCCCGAGGCGTTTGCAGCGGAAGTGCCCTCACCAGGCGGCCATCGTCACGCTGGAAATGGTCGGCTGGCGCGTCACGGCGCGCATACAGGGCGAGCGCGTCGCCATCGACGATCGCGTGGAAGAAGTCAGAGAGTTCGCGACGGAGTTCCGTTTTTCAGGAAGAGCATAGCACAGGAAACTAGCCGAACGCATGACCCGCATTGGTGTGGAAGGAGCCTTCGAGGTGCTGACGCGCGCCCGGGCACTCGAAGCGCAGGGCCGCAGCATCATCCACCTGGAAATTGGCGAGCCGGATTTTCCCACGCCGTCGCACATCGTGGAAGCCGCCAAGAAAGCGCTTGGACGACGGCTGGACTCATTACGGCCCGACGCAGGGCGACCCGGAGCTGCGCCAGGCGGTGGCGCGCGTACATCTCGCGCACGCGCGACATTCACGTCGGTCCGGAGCATGTGTGCATCGTGCCCGGCGGCAAGCCTATCATCTTTTTCCTGATGATGGCGCTGCTCGGAACCCGGCGATGAAGTGATTTACCCCAACCCGGCTTCCCGATTTACGAGTCCATGATCCGCTTCCTGGGCGCGAAGCCGGTGCCCATTCCGCTGGTCGAAGACGCGCGGATTTTCGTTCTGATCTCGAATCTGCTGCGCTCCTCCATTACGCCGCGCACCAAGATGCTGGTGCTGAATCTCGCCGCAGAATCCCACGGGCGGCGTGATTCCTGCCGATGACATTCGCGCCATCGCTGATATGGTTCGCGAACGCGACGTCATGGTGCTGCTCCGACGAGATCTACATTCCCGCATCTGCCTATGGCGACCGGCGCCGCTCTCCATCGCCGTCGCTGCCGGGCATGCTGGAAAAACCATCATCCTCGACGGCTTTTCCAAAACCTACGCCATGACTGGCTGGCGCATGGGCTACGGCGTGATGCCGGAATGGCTGGTCGACCCGGTCAACAAGCTCATGGTGAATTCCAATTCCTGCACGGCCAGTTTCACGCAGCGCGCCGGAATTGCCGCGCTCAACGGCCCGCAGGATGCCGTCGACGCGATGGTAGCCGAGTTTGCGCCGCCGCGATGCGATTCTGGCTCGGGGCGAACCAGATTCCGGGATTCCGCTGCGCCTCGCCCGGCGGTGCGTTCTACGCGTTCGCGAACATCCGCGAGACCGGCATGAAATCAAAAGCGCTGGCCGATTTCCTGCTTCACGAAGCCGGCGTGGCGTGGGCCTGAGCGGCGGGCGTCCTTCGGCGAGTATGGCGAAGGTTACATCCGTTTCAGCTTCGCCAATTCGTACGAGAATCTGATGGAAGCCGTGGCCCGCATGACGGGAGTTCTCACGGCACGCAAGCCGGCGAGTTCAGTTCCTTCTGCAGCCGGATAGAATGCCGCTTGCAGGAACGCGCTCGCGCGCGGCGAGTACGCCAAATCCCCCCGCTTCGCTCTGATCTCTGGCTCAGAGTACGGACTCAAGAACCGCCCGTACTTTTCCAGAACCGGCTACATCCTCGCCAGCTGCCTAGCGCCGGCGCAATGTCCTGCTCCGCTCGCGCGGCGTCGAGCACCTCGACGCGTCCGACAAAACGCGCTCGACCAGCTGCGGCGCCGGGGCGACGGTCAGCGGCAGGACCGCGTCCACCTATGGATCGCCGGAACGGTAGGTAAAACGCGCGTGCCCTCTTCGGGCCGGGAGGTCGCGCCAGGTCTCGACCATGGCGTGCGCCTCTTTCGGATACAGGCCGGCCGCGACGAGGTCCACCTCCGATCTCCTTTGCCGCAGGCGGTCGATGTTCCCGCTGAGCTCCGGCAAGATTCATCGTCACCGAGTCCTGCAAGCCGCGAGCCAATCGGTAACCCGCGCTTACCGCCTCAGGTTCTCGAACAGAATCAATACCACGGCGATGGTGCTCGCCGCCCCGCGTTGACGAAGCTCCATCTTGTTTACGCCGGCCATCCGGGCGCGCACCGGGACGGAGAAACCACCCATGCCCCGGTAGAAAATCAGCTTCTCTTGCTCGAGACCGGATGCGGATGGCCGCGGCGTCCGTCTCCCGCGCCGCATGGCAATGGCTGGCCGCTTTCCTCGACCTGCGGCAGCTCAGGCTGCTCGCCGGGCAGTGCCTCCACCGAATTCAATCAATGCTTCCGTTCGCACTGCCAAATCGCGATGGAGAATAAAGTCCGCTTGGTAGGGCCCCACGCGGGTCGCGTTCGGGTACCACACTTCGGTGATCGATGCCCCGCGGAAAATCCGCTAATGCGACCGAGAGCAACGCCGGCCACGCGGCGTAGCAGTACAGCACCGGCGTCTCCATCCGCACCGCGCTGGCACGCCACGCGCGATATTGCCTCCGCCCAGCCGATAGCACGAAGCAGGGCAGATCCGATGGCCCGGAGAGCGGCGAACCCAACTGTACCGGCTCGCCATCCTCGCCGCACCGGACGTGAACGTCCCCCACCTCGTGAGCCACCAGCGTGACGTCGCCCGGCCCGACGATCCGCCGCAAATCCAGCGCCGGAACGAGGACAATCGCCAGCTACACGGCATTATCTCTGCGCCGCGGCCATAACGCGCCCGCGGTTCGCTCGAGCGTCTGCTTCCCCTCGCCAAACTGTGGCGAACGATATTCGTCAGCCAGCAGCGAGCCTTCGCTCGACGCCGCCAGCGCTTTTTGCGGAAATGCTCGTTCGGCCGGGGCCCGTCTTTCATCAGCGCCGCCGCGAATTCCATGGCGGCCGTGTCCCCTGCTCGAGCCGTATCGCCTTCACCACCCAGGCAGGCGCAGCCGTCCAAATCCATGGCCAGCGCGATCGTACCCGGTCAGCGCGGTCCGCCAGGTGCACCTGTTTATAGGTCTCCACCAGATAGCCGGCGTCGAACAGACGCCAGCGCCGATCCCGAGTCCACCGCGCGCGCCATCAGCCGGGAGAGCAGATCGTGGGCGATGCGCGGGTCCTCGTTGGCATAGATCGCGGCCCGCCGCATCGTTTCCATGCGCACCACTAACCGCCGTCTCCGGAGACAGCAAAGAGAGCGTGTCCGGAACCAGGCGCTTCAAATCGCCCAGGGAACGATCCGGGCGCGTTCCAGTTCGCCGGTACAGCCGCCCGGGGCAGCGACTTGGCGCCGCCGGTATCGAAAGCGTGGCAAACCAACGGCAGGACCGGCCTGGGCCGAGCGTCGCTACAGAACCGTCATTGAGACCAGGAACTCAGAGAACGTTTGTGCATGTTGAGCTCCTGCTTCGACGGTGTCAGCCAACCGGCCGCCGCCGTAGCAAGTAGCGACCGGTGATATTACGGTTGCCTTACCGTAAAACGAGACCGTAAGACCGAGCTATTCACCCTAGACGCAGCCGATTGAATCCGGAGGCCCGACTTTGCCAGAGTGGCTGGCGATGCCGCCCGGACCCGACGCCCGCCGCCGTTCGCGCCGGAGCTGGAGCGCGTGCTGGCCAGCGACGGGCTTCGCGAACTCCGACCGCCTCACGCTGTTTCCCTGCGTTTCACCGTCAGAGAAAGCCCCTCCGCCGGGGAAGGCTGATCAGCTCAAGGAATATCTGCTGGGCGTGGAGGTCTTCGACCGCGGCGCGGCACTGCCGACCCCCGCATGGACCCCATCGTGCGAGTGGGAGCCCGGCGGCTCCGCGCGAAGTTGGAGGAATACGCCCGTCGCGAAGCCCGCCCCGCGAGCGAGGTGCGCATCGTCTGCCGGAAGCGGGCTACGTCCCTGGTATTCGAGCCGGCTGCCCCGCGAAGCCGCGAGCGCTGACCGCGGCGCTGCCGCGGAAAGCGTTGTCTGCGGGCGGCGGCAGCCGGGTTGGCTGCCGGGCGTTGCCATATTGGTCGTGGAGCCGGACGGGCGGCCACGCCGACGCCGTTGCGATCGCCGTCGTGCCCATGGACGCCATCGCCGAGGACGGCAGCGCCAACGCATTGGCCGACGGAATCTGCTGAGGCCCTGCGCCGTCGAGCTGGCCCGCGATCCGGCGCTGGCGCGTCGTCGCTCTGGCCAGAACATACGCGCTACCGGCGGGAGCGCCGTGCAGGCGCGGCAACGGCCGATGAAGCAGGTCGCCAGCGAATTGCGCGCGGAGATGGTCATGGCCGTGATCCGTCGAGGCAGCCGCGACGGCCGGGCGCGCGTCCAGCACCGTCTTGCTCGAACCGAATGGCGGCTACAACCACAAAGGCGTGGGGCAGGAGCTATGAGCGCTCCACCGCCGATACGCTCGCCATGGAACGGAACTGGCGCGGGTGATCGCGGGTGAGGAATTGCGCTTGCTCGTCGACCGGCGCAAGGCCGACAAGATGTAGGCGCCGCTCGGAATCAGTCGCCAAAGCTCATAGAGATAATCCGTAGAGACGCGCGCCCCGGGCTGGAATTGCGGCACGATCGCGCGGCTGTGCTCCAGCCAGTGGCGATGGATCGCGTGGTCCATATGCGTCTTGTAGACGCAACCTTCCAATGAACCATCCCATCGCGCCGCCGGCGAGCGATATCCGAAGCATAGTGCCCGCTGTGCGGCAAATCTCGCTGTTGCTGACCAATCCCGCCAAGTCCATAAGCGACCACTGGGCACGAGAGCTGAGATGGCTATATTCGGAACTGCGACCACCGCCGCCAGAGCAAGAGATCCCGTGGCGTGCCCGGACGGAAAAGAGTCGCCGCCATCGAAGAATTGCGGCCTTTTTCGCGCGCGGCGGTCAGGGCGGTTTCTCCCGGCCAGCAATTTCGCTAGGCCTGGGCTGACGATCAGGCCGTCGAGCAGCGCCTCCGCTCCGGAGAACGCCCACTTCCCGCGCTTTCGCGTCGTCCCGAAGAGCGCCGTATCCATAGAATCCGGCCACCAGCGGTATCAGGGCATACGACGCTCCGATCCTCGACAGACCATTGCCCCAGGAAATCTGGCCCTGGCTGTTTTCAAACACGGTCGAGGTGTGGTGATCGGTAGCGATTAGCGCCGCAGTCGCCGCGCCAAACCCGATCCACCATTTCGCGTCACTGCGCGTGCATGCGGAACGGGACTGGTCCAAATTTCCTTCTGATCCAGCCAGATGTTGGCGGCAAGCTTCTTGCCCAGCGGCGGCAGGCGTTCCGTGTCGCCGGGTGAAGTGAGATGCTATCGCGGGCGTCGGCGACCTGAGCGGGAGACTGGCTGGGGCACGGCCAGCCGACAGGCTGACTGGCGATTGCCGTGAACACCGGCCCGCATGAAGTGCCGATGTCCTACCGCAACGCCAGCTTTATCTGAAGATTCGCTGAAGCGCAGTGCTCAGCGTAATGTCACGACGGTCGCGCCCCGGCCACCGGCTTCTGGCGGGAGCGCGTCGCTGAACGCCGCCACACCTTCCCGTCCGCCCCAGCACCGCTCCGCACGATTTCTCGCGCCTTGCACGCCGATGCCGCGGCCGTGGGTGATGCGCAGTGCTTGGAATCCGCGATGTGCGCGCTTCTTCCAGGTACGCTTCGACCACGGCCTTCGACATCGCGCGGCGCGCACAGTGTGCAGGTCGAACACGTTCCCTGATCCGGAATGCGAAGAGGATCCCGGTTCTGTCACGGACTCACAAAGAAGCCCTGGCCTGGCAGCGCCAAACCGGGCTACTTCCGAATTCAACCGCGACTGCGCGCGCACCCGATGCCGCTACGCGACGTGTTGAGCCCGATAACGGCTCACGATCGCTTCGATCTGATCCTCGGCAGCATGGAGTTTCAGCTTCTTCAGGCGGACTTCTCTCCACCTTTTCCGGGCTCCGTCAGGTGGGGCCGCTGCGCCAGATCGTCCAGTTGATGGGCGTACATCGGGAATGCTGGGTCACCAGCTGGCGAAACGCTTCGTCCGTCTGCAGACAGAGTGCGCTTTGAGTTCTGCTAGTGGATTCTTTTTCCATATCTTGGGCATTGCCTCCAGGAGTGAGGTTGCCTCGCCGAGGTCTGTGATGAGCCAAGCGGAGCAATCGGTGGGTAAATCTTTCAAAACTGACCCTCGTTTCGATAGAAGTGGCGGACGCTCACGTCCGTCTACAACTGAACCTTAACATGAAAGAAACTTCATCACAATACCGGATTCTACCGGATTTATTGTAGCAGTCCCTGCGGCGGCCAATTTCCTGAAACCCGATCGATTCATAGAACTTACGCGCCGCTTGGTTGGATTCCCTGACTTCCAGGAAGACTGTCGCCGCGAGTGGCCGGCCAGGCATAGAATTGCATCATTTGCCCGGCAAGGCCGCTGATCTGCCGGAACGCCGGGTCGAACGGCCAGGTTGAGCACTTCCAGACCTCTGTCGGCAGTTTTGCGGAACACTGGAAAGCCCGCCAGTTCGCAATCGCACTGAACATGCCACCAGGCACTCGTGATCGGCGTGCTCCCATTGCGCCGCTTCGGGCGACGCCTTGCGGATCGAGATACTGCGGGCAATCGCCGGCGAAATCTTCCGCCCGCAGCCGCGCGGACGGTCGCGAGACGCTTCAGGCGAGAAGCGGACTTCATCGCCGGCGTTCCACTCGAGGGCCTCAGGCACATGCTCGGCAGCGCGCGATGGCGGCCCAGTAGCGGGTTTCGACGCGCGCCTTCGCCGGAATCCAGCGATAGCCGGGAACGCTGAACATGCCGCCGCTTGATCATTTGTGGCTCAGAAGGCAGGCGCCGGTCAGTACCAGCGCCTGTAGGTGTCCAGCCATTCCGGCGGAAACTTACGGCTAAAATTTTCTTCCCCGTCCCAGCCACGGGAAATCGGCGCGCCGCCACGCATACCCGAAGCGCCAGCGGGCGCGCCGTGGGCGAAAACGCCGTGAAAGTACGCGGTGTCGCGATGGGGATCCAGCAACTGCGAAGCGTATCCGGCCGAAACTCGGCGTCGCGGTGTATGACCCGCAGGTCCGCGTGGCCGCCTGCCGATGCGCGGCACATTCGGCCAATCGAATTCTGCGCCGATTTTCATGTAGCCCGTGCCGCCGCTGAAATCGTTCTCGATCACTTTGGCGCGCGTGGCCGAGGCGCGAAATTCCGTGCGCCCTTTTCCAGAAACGGCGGACCGAGCGTGACGTGCTGGGTCCAGGCCGTGGGCCGGTCGGCTGCAGAAAGATTTTCCAGCGATTCGCGAATCTCGACATTGCCGCCCGCCAGGCGAACCTGCCGCTCAAAGGCGAACTGCGCAATGGGAAATTGCGCGCGCATGCGCGGCGAGTCCGCCCCGCCTTCAATCGTCGTAAGCGCGCAATCGACGCTTCGCCGTGAACCGTCAGCCCTGCGGCAGCTTCTCGTCGGAGGTGCCGCCGAAAATATCCAGGCAGAGGTTGCGACCCCATGATGCCGGCCGAGCAGTTTGCTCTCCGAATCCGTGCCGTACCCGGGATGCTTGGCCGATCATAGCCGGATGGCTCAATCGACGGCCAGGGCGGAATCCACAGCGGGCTGACGCCGCTGGCTTTGTCCAGAATTTCAGCAACGTGGCCGCCCTCTTCGAGAATCGTGACGCGAATGCTAGGGTTCTCGATGGAAAAGCGCGCGGCCATGAAAAGGTGCTCTGCGGGCATATTGATATTATGCACGCTGGCGGGGCGAGAGTGTATCTGTCGGTAGTGTATAAATAATGCGTTGATTGAAAACAGCTAGCAATACGTAACGCCGCTCGGTGTACTTCGTTCGGTTACGTATTACTATCGGCAGCTCGGGCAAGGGCGAGGCGTCGCCGCTGGCGAATGCCTCGTAGAGCGCGCTCAGCTCGCGCGTCAGGATGCCGAGCGACGAGCCATCGCCAGACGATGTGATGGAGCGTGACCACCAGGTCGTGCCGCTCGGGATCGAAGCTGGATCAGCAGCGGCCGGATGAGCGGCCCCCGCGCGAGGTTGAACGGGCGATGGGTCTCGCCACGCACGACCTGCGCTGCCACGCGCTCCCGCTCGGCGGGGTCCTCCGGCTCCAGATCGATCGTGGGCAAGCGCGATCGGCGCCGGATCGGCGACGTGCTGCACCGGCTGACCGTGCTGGTTCAGGAACGTCGTCCGCAGCACTTCGTGGCGGCGCACGATCTCGGTCAGGGCGCGCGCGAGCGCGGCCACGTCGAGAGGCCCTGGAACCGCTGGCGAACGGCCAGCGTGTACGCCCCAGGTGCCGGGTTCGAGCTGGTCGAGAAACCAGAGGCGCTGCTGCGCGAACGACAGCGGCGGCCGCCCCTCGTCGGAGCGCAGCCACGCCAGCACCTCGGCCTTGCGCGCGGTCAGCTCCCGGCGCAGCGCCTCGGTCAGCACCCCTTCGGCGCGCTGCACTGGATCTGATCGCCGTCGACGGCGACTGAATGCCCAGCAAGCGCAGCTGCGTGACGAATTCCGCCGCGGTGCCCGTCACGTGCTAGAAGGTCTCCGTCTCTCGTTCCCTGGCTTGCGGGAATCGAGGCGAGCGAGCAAGGCCTCGACCTCGGCATCGGAGAGGCCGGCCAGCCGGGCCTGGAGCTGTTCCCGGCTGCCGAAGCCGCGGGTGGGCGGCGGCATCGCCGGGACGGCGCCGCTGGCCCGGACTCGCTCGACCTCGGGACCGAGGCCCGCGACCGTCGGCTCGGTGAAGAGGCTGCGCATCGGGAGCTCGACACGCAGGATCTTGCGCACGCGCGCGATCACCTGGACGGCGAGGAGCGAGTGGCCACCGAGCTCGAAGAAATCGTCATGGATGCCGACCCGGTCGACCTTGAGCACCTCGGCCATGATCGCGGCCAGGGCGTCCTCGGTGGCGGTCCGCGGGGCGACATACGCGCGCGCCCCTCGGCCGGCGTCGGCGCCAGCGACAGCAGGGCGCGCCGATCCAGCTTGCCGCTGGGCGTCATCGGCAGGGCGTCGAGGAAGATGAATGCGGACGGCACGGTGTGGTCGGGCAGCCGCTCGCGCGCGAAGCGTCGGAGGTCGCTCGACTCGGGGCGACGACCGTCGGCCACGACGTACGCGATGAGGCGCGCCTCGCCCCCGGCCTCGGAGACGAGGGCCACCGCGTCGCGGAACCTGACGGATGCGTGCGCAGCACGCTCTCGATCTCGCCCAGCTCGATCCGCACGCCGCGGAGCTTGACCTGGTTGTCCACGCGCCCGAGGTATTCCGAGGTTGCCGTCGGCGAGGAACCGCCCGACGTCACCGGTCCGATAGAGCCGCGACGCGCGCGTCGCCGGCGAACGGATCGGGAACGAACTTCCTCGCCGTGAGCTCGGCGTCGTGCAGGTACCCGCGCGCGAGGCCGACCCCGCCGACGTGGATCTCCCCCGCGCACGCCGATGGGGACCGGGTTCGGCGTGCGCGTCGAGGCACGTAGAGGCGCGTGTTGGCGATCGGCCGGCCGATCGGGATGCGCTCGCGAGCGCCGCCGCCGGTGACGACGTAGGCGGAGACGTCGGCCGTGACTTCCGAGGATCCGTACAGGTTCACGAGCGTCGCCTGCGGCAGGAGCTCGGCGAAGCGCCGCGCCACGTCGACCGGCATGGCCTCGCCGCTGGTGACCCAGAACTGCAGAGTCGGGCAGACGCCGCGCGACATCGGGAACCGTGTCGAGCAGGTGCCTGAGCACCGAGGGCACCAGCACGATGCGGGTCACCCGATGCGTCGCCAGCAGGTCGACCAGGCGGGCCGGATCGCCGACCGACGTCATCGGGAACGATCACGCTCGGCACGCCCTGCAGCAGCGGACCGAAGATCTCCCACACCGAGTCCACGAAGCTCAGCGACGTCTTCTGGCAGCACACGTCGTGCGGCGTGAACGGCCACCGGCGCCACATCCAGGCGAAGCGGTTCACCGGAGGCCTCGTGAGACGGCCAGCACGCCCTTCGGCGTCCCGGTCGAGCCCGAGGTGTAGATGACGTAGGCCAGATCCTGCGGCCCGGCACCGTCGTCGGGCGTCGTGAGCGGCTCCCGGCCGATCGCCTGCGCGGTCCGCGTCGAGGTCGATGACGGTGGCGGTCTCCGACGGCGAGCCGGTCCCGGAGGTGCGCCGTGGTGAGCAGCACCGGCGCGCCGCAATCGGCGAGCATGAAGGCCAGGCGGCTCGGCGGATAGGCGGGGTCCAGCGGCACGTACGCGGCCCCGGCCTTCAGGATGCCGAGCAGGCTCACGAAGGCCTCGATCGAGCGCTTCCAGGCACACGCCCACCAGACCGCCGGGTCCGACGCCTCGCGCCTTCAGGTGGTGCGCCAGCTGGTTGGCCCGCGCCTGCAGCTCGCGATAGCGTCACGCGCCGCTCGCCGTCGATCAGCGCGAGCGGCGTCCGGCGTGCGGCTCGGCCTGGGCGTCGAAGAGCTGGTGGAGGCACGACTCGCGCGGGTAGTCGGCCGCGGTGTCGTTCCACGCCGTGACGAGGCGCTGTCGCTCGGACGCCTCGCATCATCGGCAAGGCCGAGATGGCGCTGCGCGGGATCGGCGGCCGCCGCCTCGAGCAGGGCGCGGAAATGGTCGAGCATGCGCGTGATGGTGGACGCCTCGAACAGGTCGGTGCTGTACTCGAAGGCGCATGACAGGCCCTCGTCGACCTCGGCCATGTCGACCGTGAGATCGAACTTCGCGGTCCCCGGATCGAACTCGATCTCGTCCAGCGTCAGCCCCGGCAGCTCCAGCCGCTGCTTGGGCGCGTTCTGGAGGATGAACATCACCTGGAAGAGCGGCGTGTGGCTGAGGCTGCGCGCGGCACGTGCAGGTCGGCGATGAGCTTCTCGAACGGCACCTCCTGGTGGTCGTAGGCGCCGAGCGTCGACGCCGCGCACCCGTTCCAGCAGCTCGCGGAAGGTCGGATCACCCGACAGATCGGTGCGCAGCACCAGCGTGTTGACGAAGAAGCCGATCAGGTTCTCCAGCATCGACGTCGCGCCGCCCCGCCGTCGGTGAGCCGACCACCACGTCGTCGCGCCCCGGTGTACCGCGCGAGCAGGACCGCAAACGCCGCCAGCAGCGTCATGAAGAGCGTGGCGTTGGCATCGCGGCTCACGGCCTTGAGTCGCTCGCGCAGCGCCGGGGGAACACGGCGCGCTCGATGGCGCCGTGCGGCGTCCGCGCGACCGGGCCGCGGCCGATCCGTCGGCAGCTCCAGCACCGGCTCCACGCCCGCCAGCTGATCGCGCCAGTAGTCGATCTGCGCGTCGAGCATGGGCCCGCGCAGCGACGCCTGCTGCCATCGCGCGATAATCTCCGTACTGCAGTCGCAAGCTCGGGGACCGCCGCCGGACGCCCGGTGATGGACGCCTCGTAGTGGTGCCCGAGCTCGTCGAAGAACACGCTCATCGACCACGCGTCGGTGACGATGTGATGCATGACCAGCAGCAGGAGGTGATCGTCCTGCGCCCAGGCGCAGCAGGATCGCACGCAGGAGCGTGTCACCGGTCAGATCGAACGGCCGCTGCGCCTCGGCCCGCGCCCGGCGCAGCGCCTCGGCCTCGCGCGCTCGGGGGCGCCGCTCAGGTCGACCACGGCCACCTCGACGGCGCGCGTCGCCGCCACCACCTGAATCGGCTCGCCGTCCATCTCGACGAACGAGGTCCGCAGCACCTCGTGGCGAGCCACGACCGCCTGCAGGCTGTGGCGAAGGGCCGCCTCCGACAGCGTCCCCCGCAGCCGGAACATCCGACCGATGTTGTAGGTGGCCGACCCGGGCTCGAGGCGATCGAGGAGCCACAGCCTGAGCTGGGCGTGCGAGAGCGGCCGGAACTGATCGCTCATGCAGCGCGCCGGCAGCCAGACCGTGACAGATCAGTACGGCGCGATCGGGTCCCGATCGAAGGCCCTGCGCCGGGCAGGCACGGACAGGGCGACGGAACGAGCGGGCTACAGTGCTGCATCGATGGTCAGGCGACTGGCGACCGATCGTCCGCTCCGCCGGACCGCCCCTGCCACACGGCGGCACTGAACCGTGCGGGTAGTTGCAGAAATCCGTCGGCTAGATGAAAGAATTCTGTCATGCGCTCGCGTTGCTGGCACGGGCCGAACTTGTCGTGATGCATTGCCCACTGCGCCGCCTGTCGGCAAGATCGCCTATCCCATTCAGGTTGACCAGCGAGCAATGCGTCAGCGCGTGCGCAGCGAAATCGGGACCGGTGCGTCGGCCGTGGTGGCGCATCGAGGCGGGCGCAGCCGAGGGGACCTGCGGCATGCTGACAAGCCGCCTGTTTCCGGCGTGGGTACGGGTCGCGGAGATGAACCCCTCCGAAGCGGACCCCTCGCGCCTGCACCCTGCCGAGCAGCGGCAGATCGACCGGGCCGCACCCGGTCGCCGGGCGGAATATTCTGCGGGCGCCTGTTGGCCCGCTCGCTGCTCGACAGCCTCGGCGCTGCAGCAGCGCCGCTGCTGAACGGGCCGGATCGTGCTCCGGCATGGCCGGCGGGATTTGTCGGCTCGATCTCGCATTGCCCGACCTTGTGCGCGGTCGTGGTGGCATCGAGACGGGACATCTGCGCCATCGGGTCGACGTGGAGCCCGCCGTGGCTCTGGATGCGGATGTCGAGCCGCTTGTCTTGACGGCGCGCGATCGGGATTCGATCGCGCAGCTCCCGCTGCAGATTCCGGGCCCTAGGGGCCCGCTTGGTTTTCTCGGCCAAGGAGGCGTTCTACAAGGCCCTGTATCCAACGACGGGTGTATTCCTCGACTTCACACAGGCATGGGTGACGTTCGCCACGGAAGAAAGCTTCATCGTGGCCACAACCGCACCATTGCAGCGCGGCCCCGCCTTGTCCAGCTCCATGGTCGGACGCTATTGCATCGACGGGCCGCACCTCGCGACGGGCATCTTCGCGCGGGCCCACCGGTCCAGTGCGGCACGGCTAACTCGGCGCGAGCCTCCGTAGGGTCGGGCTTCCACAGGCGGTTCGCTCGTCCTTCAGCCCGAGCGACGCCATCATCGCCTTGCGCATCTCGAACTTCTGCGCCTTGCCGGTCGCCGTGAGCGGAAACGCATCGACGATCCGCACGTAGCGCGGCACCTTGTAGTGCGCGATCTGGCCGCGGCAGAAGTCGCGCACCGTCTTCCTCGCTCGAGCGCGTGGCCGCGGCGCGCGATCGACCCAGGCGCAGACTTCCTCGCCGTACTTCGCGTCCGGCACGCCGAACACCTGCACGTCCTGGATGCCGGGATGGCGCAGCAGGTACTCCTCGACCTCGCGCGGATAGACGTTCTCGCCGCCGCGGATCAGCATGTCCTTGACGCGGCCGACGATGTTCGCAGTAGCCCTCGGCGTCGATCGTCGCCAGGTCGCCGGTGTGCATCCAGCCTGCGGCGTCGATCGCCTCGCGCGTGCGCGCCTCGTCCTCCCAGTAGCCGCGCATGACCGAGTAGCCGCGCGTGCACAGCTCGCCGGCTGTGCCGACCGGGACGATGCGGCCGGCGCCGTCGACGATCTTGACCTCGAGGTGCGGCTGGATCCGGCCGACCGTCGAGACGCGGCGCTCGAGCGGGTCGTCGAGGCTCGACTGGAACGAGATCGGCGAGGTCTCGGTCATGCCGTAGGCGATCGTCACCTGGCTCATGTGCATGCGCGCGATCACCTTGCGCATCGTCTCGATCGGGCACGGCGCGCCGGCCATGATGCCGGTGCGCAGCGACGACAGGTCGAGGCGCGGCGAAGCTCGTCGGTGCTCGAGCATCGCGCTGAACATCGTCGGCACGCCGTGCAAGCGCGGTGCAGCGATTCCTGGCGATCGAGCGCAGCGTCTCGCCGGCGTCGAAGCTCTCGCCGGGGAAGACCATCGTCGCGCCCGACGCGGCAGCGCACAGCACGCCGAGCACCATGCCGAAGCAGTGGTAGAGCGGCACCGGGATGCAGAGCTTGTCGTCGCGGGCCGAGCGCCATCGCCTTGGCGCAGTAGCGCGCGTTGTTGACGATGTTGAAGTGCGACAGCGTCGCGCCCTTCGGCGCGCCGGTCGTTCCGCTCGTGAACTGGATGTTGATCGCGTCGTCGGGGTCGAGCGCGGCGCTCAGGGCATCGAGCCGCGCGCTGCGCCGGGCCGGCGAGCGCGAGCAGCTGCCGGTACGAGAGGCAGCGCGGCGGCACCGGCTCGTCGCCGAGCAGGACGACGTGCTTCAGCTCGGGCAGGCGGACGCTGTCGAGCACCTCGCTCGCGCCCTTGAGAGTGGATCTCGGGCGCGATCTCGCCGAGCATGGCCGAGCCAGTCGCTGCCCTTGAAGCTGCGCGCCATGACGAGCGCGCGGCAGCCGACCTTGGCGAGCGCGTACTGAGCTCGGTCTTGCGATACGCCGGATTGATGTTGACCAGGACGAGGCCGATCCGCGCGGTCGCGAACTGGGTGACGATCCACTCGTGCCGGTTCGGCGCCCAGATGCCGACGCGGTTGCCGCGCCGCAGGCCGAGCGCGAGCAGGCCCGCGGCCATCTCGTCGGCGCGCTGCTTCAGGTCGTACCACGACAGGCGCAGCTTCTCGGCGTCGAAGATCGCCGCGTCGCGCGAGCCGTGGCGGCCGACACGGTCTTGTCGAGCTGCTGCGAGCAGCGTGATGAAGCGGAGCGGCTCGTCGGTCGACCCCGACACGTACGAGAGCGTTCCCTGCGGCCGCAGCCGGTCGTCGCGGCCGCCGGCGAGCCAGTCGGAGCGGAACGGATTCGCCGCCATGTCGGTCCTCGCGAGCGCTCGTGCCGCGTCAGAAGTTGCGCCAGTCGCCGAGCTGCTCGAACGCATGCGCGGCGCGGTAGATCGTCGACTCGTTGTAGGTGCGCGCCGACCAGCTGCATGCCGACCGGCAGCCCTGCCGACATGCCGCACGGCACGTTCATCGCCGGGTGGCCGCTGACGTCGAACGGCGCGGTGTTGGGCAGCATCTCGAACGCGCGCTGGCAGTAGAGCGCGAGCGGCGCGTCCTGCGGCGGGATCGGCGTCGCCTTCATCGGCGTCGTCGGCATCAGCAGCAGGTCGTGGCGCGTCAGCGCCTGGTCGTAGGTCTTCTTCAGCAGGCGCGACAGGTTCTGCGCCTTCGCGTAGAAGTGGCCGCGGTACTGGCGGATGAAGTACTCGCCGGCCATCATCGAGACCTTGAGCGTGCGCGAGAGCTGGTTCGCGCGCGCGCGCCAGTTGGCGTGCGCGTCGAGCAGGCTGGTCGTGTACAGGCCCTCCCAATTGAAGCCCATGCCGTTGCCGTGCATCATCTGCGCCACCAGGCCCTCGAGCGCGATCGGCGTCCAGATCGCGCAGGCCGTCGACGTGCATCGGGATCGAGACCTCCTCGACGATCGCGCCCAGGCTGCGCAGCGCGCTCCGCCGCCTGGCGCACCTTCTGCACGACGTCGGGCTCGCACGACTCGAGCTGGAAGCCTCTCGGTGAGAACGCCGATGCGCAGCCCGGCGACGCCGCGGCCGAGCGCCGCGGTGTACTTGTCGACGCGGACGTTGTACTGGCGCGGGTCGAGGCCCGTCGGGGCCGGCGATCACCTCGAGCAGCGAGCGCGTTGTCGGCGACCGTTGCCGGTCATCGGCCCGAGGTGGTCGATCGTCGCCTCGATCGGCATCGCGCCGGTGTAGGGAACGAGGCCGTGCGTCGGCTTCATGCCGTAGACGCCGCTGATACGAGCCGGGCATGCGGATCGAGCCGCCCTGGTCGCCGCCGATCGCCATCTCGATCTCGCCCGCGCCGACGAGCGCGGCGCAGCCGCTCGACGAGCCGCCCGCCGAATAGCCGAGCTTGTACGGGTTGTGCACCGGCCCGGCCGCCGACGTGTGGCTGCCGCCCGAGAGGCAGAAGTACTCGCAGTGCGCCTTGCCGACGATCGTGCCGCCGGCGTCGAGGATGCGCGTCGCGACCGTCGCGTCGACGTCGGGGACGTAGCCTTCGAGCGTCGACGCGCCGTTCATCATCGGCACGCCGGCGAGGCAGATGTTGTCCTTCAGGACGACGCGCTTGCCGGCGAGCGGGCCGTACGGCGCGCCCTTGACCTCGGACTTCACGTACCAGGCGCCGAGCGGGTTCTCGGCCGCCGACGGCCGCGTAGCCCGGCGTGCGCGGATAGCGCACCTCGGGCAGGTAGTCGGGCAGCGCGTCGACGCGGTCGTAGGCCTGCATCGTTCCCTCGAGCACGTCGAGGTACTCGCCGACCTCGTGGTCGGACATGCTCATGTGCAGCGAGCCGACGATCTCGCTGCATCTGCTCGAGCGTGGGGCGCTTGACCATCGTCATGGATTCACCTCGGGAAAGTGGCCGCGGCGCGAGCGGCCGTCGAGCGGGAACAGCGGCGAGGCGGTGCGCCGCGGATGCGGCGACGGTCGATGCGCGGCGTGACGACATCGGCGACGGCTGCGGCGCGTCGCGACGTGGTCGCGCAGCGACGGCGCGCGCGCGCCGCGCCCGGCGCAGCCTGCGCGCGCCGGCGCCGCGTCATCCGCATCGTTGCCCATGCCGAGCAGCTCGGCGATGCCGCCGGCCTGCGCCGTGTGCGCGTCGACCTCGCGCTCGATCCGGCCGCGCTCGATCGACGACGATGCGGTCGGCGACGTCGAGGACGAGGTCGAGGTTCTGCTCGACGACGACGAGCGACAGCTTGTCGCGCTTGCGCAGGCCGGCGAGGATCTCGCCGATCTCCTGGACGATCGACGGCTGGATGCCTTCCGACGGCTCGTCGAGGAGGAGCAGCCACGGCACCGCGATCAGCGCGCGACCGAGGGCGAGGATCTGCTGCTCGCCGCCCGAGAGCGCGCCGCCCTTGCGGTCGAGGAGCGTGCCTGAGCCGGGGCAGCGTGTCGACGACGCGCTCGATCGCCGCCGGCTCGGTGTCGCCCGAATCGGCAGTCCACGCGAGGCGCAGGTTCTCGAGCGCGGTCAGGCCGGGCAGGATGCCGCGCCCCTGCGGCACGTAGCCGATGCCGAGGCGGCTGCGGTCGTGCGCCTTCATGCGCGTGACGTCGATGCCGTCGATCGAGATCCGGCCGGCGGTCGTCGGCACCAGGCCGATCAGCGTCTTCAGGAACGTCGTCTTGCCGACGCCGTTGTGGCCGACGATGCCGACCGCCTCGCCGGCCCTGCAGCTGGAAGTCGATGCCGTGCAGCACCGGCACGTGGCCGTAGGCGGCGCGCAGGCCGGCGACGTCGAGGACGACGTCGCTCGTGCGCTCGGCGTCGGCGTATCGCTGCCGCGCGATCGGCGATTCGGGCTCGGTCATTTCGCGCGGCTCCCGATGTAGACCTCGCGCACCTTGCGCGTCGGCGAGCACCTCGTCGACCGGCCCTTCGCGCAGGATCGCGCCCTGGTGCATCACCGTGACGCGGCCGCCGAGCATGCGCACGAACTGCATGTCGTGGTCGACGACGACGACGGTCGCGTTGCGGTTGACCTCGTGGATGATGCGCACGAGCTGGTCGGCCTCGGCGCCGGTGATGCCGGCGGCGGGCTCGTCGAGCAGCAGCAGCCACGGCCGCTGGGCGAGGACGAGGCCGATCTCGACCAGCTGGCGCTGGCCGTGCGCGAGCTCGCCGACGAGGCGGCGCGCGATCGCCTCGAGCGACATCTGCTGCATCACCTCGGCGACCGCGGCCTGCGTCTGCTCGCGCGTGCCGACGCGGCGCGCCGACAGCCACAGGTTCTCCTCGACGGTCAGGCCGTTCATCACCGACGGCACCTGCGTCTTGATGCCGACGCCGAGGCGGACGATCTCGTAGGCGCGCCAGCCGGTCACGTCCTGGCCGCGGATGAAGACGCGGCCGTGGCTGTGGTCGAGGCGGATCTGGCCGGTGAGGCACTTGAAGAAGGTGCTCTTGCCGGCGCCGTTCGGGCCGATCAGGCAGCGCAGCTCGCGGTCGGCGAGCGAGAAGTTGACGTTGTTGACCGCCTGCACGCCGCCGAAGCGCATCGACAGGTCGCGCGTGTCCAACGACCGTCTCGCTCACGGCGAGTCTCCGCGATGGCCGCGCCGGCGGCGCGTGCTGCTCGCCTGCCGGCGGCTCACGCGCGCGCGGTCGCGGCGCGCGCGCCAGCGCGTCAGCGCCGGCAGCAGGCCGCTCGGCAGCAGCAGCACGACGAGGATCAGGATCGCGCCGAGGACGAGCGAGTTGTCGATCAGCGTCTGCTGGCCGAGCAGCAGCTTCAGGTAGCCGAGGACGATCGCGCCGACGATCGGCCCGACCAGCGTGCCGAGGCCGCCGACGATCGTCCAGATGATGACCTCGGCCGACTGGCCGAGGCTGAACACGCCGGGCGTGACGATCTCGGCCCAGTTCGCGAACAGGCACCCGGCGAGCCCGGCCATCCCGGCGCTGATCGTGAAGATCGCGGTCTTGTAGAGCCGGCGCGCTGTAGCCGAGCAGCTCGACGCGCGCCTCGTTCTCGCGGATGCCGATCAGCACCTTGCCGAAGAACGAGCCGAGGATCCAGCGGCAGAGCAGGTAGCAGAGCAGGAGCGCGACGCAGACGACGTAGTAGAAGGGCGTGCCGAAGCGCGGTGACGCTGGGATCGCCGGGCAGGTTCAGGATCGGGAACGCCGGGATGCCGTTGAAGCCGCCGAGGCGCACCGCGCCGATGCGGTACGCGTCGCCGGCCGTCGCGTTCATGAACTTGAACAGGATCAGCGTGACGACGAGCGTGATCACGCCCATGTAGACGTCGCTGATCCGGCCGTAGAACATCATCGCGCCGATCACCGCCGCCGACCGCCGCCGGCAGCACGATCGCGAGCAGCAGCGGGCCGGTGCTCTCGCCGACGGTCATCGCCGCGATCGCGTAGGTGTAGGCGCCGAGACCGAAGTAGGCGGCGTGGCCGAAGCTGAGGATGCCGGCGAAGCCCCACATCAGCCCGAGCGAGAGCGCGAACAGCGCCCAGATCAGGAGCAGCGTCGGCGTGTTGGTGCCGGTGACCGCCGGCAGCAGCAGGACGACGACGCCGCCGACGATGAACCAGCCCCAGCGGATGCGCCCGACGCCGAACGTGGGTCCGCCCGTCATGTCGAGTTCTTGAAGAAGCGGCCGGTGATGCCCTGCGGCATCAGGCGCAGCAGGATGATCGCCAGCGCCAGCATCGCGATCTCGCCGATCACCGGCGTCGAGCCGAACGGAGACGATCTGGTTGATCGGTGCCGAAGATCATCGAGCTCGCCAGCGTGCCGGAGATGATCGCCGCGCCGCCGGTGATGACGGTGATGAACGACTTGGCGATGTAGCAGCGACCCCGACGACGGCAAGAGGCCGGTGAGCGGCGCCAGCACGCCGCCGGCGAGGCCCGACAGCGCGGCGCCGGCGGTGAAGGTCCACATGTAGATCTTCTGCGGGTTGTAGCCGAGCGACGAGGCGACGTCGGCGTTCTGCATCGCGCCGCGCGCGATCAGGCCGATGCGCGTGTAGCGCAGGACCAGCCAGAGGACGAGCATCAGCAGGATGGCGACGGCGATGATGAACAGGTTGTAGCCGCCCATCTGGTAGGCGCCGGCCTGGTACGACTGGATCGGCGCGGTGACGCTCACCGCGGTGTTGCCGAAGATCAGCGTCACGAGGCCGACCATGAGCAGGCTCAGGCCCCAGGTGGCGAGCATGGTGTCGATCATCCGGCCGTAGCAGATGGCGGATGACGACGCGCTCGACGATCAGGCCGATCACGCCGACGACGAGCGGCGCGAGCACCAGCATCGCGAACCAGATGTCGATGCCGGCGCGGTTGGCGAAGATCGTGACGTAGCCGCCGATCATCACGAACTCGCCGTGCGCGAGGTTGATCACCCGCATCATCCCGAACACGACCGCCAGCCCCGCGCTCGTGAGCGCGAGGAAGGCGATCATGTAGAGGATCTCGAGGAAGACGACGGCGGCGTAATCCACGGTCTACGTCAACGGCTCGGACGGCTGGCCGCCGGGGCCGCCCCAAGGCCGGGCCACATCCCCGCGGGGCAGCGAACGAAGTGAGCGTGGGGGCACTAAATCGTCACCTCGAACTGCTTGTTCTCGTTCGGGTTCTTGGCCAGGTTGCACGACGCCGCGGTGTCGCTCGGCGGGCGCTGCTTGAACGCCTGCTTGATCGTCAGCTTCTGGCCCTTGACCTCCATCACCTTGATGTCGAGCGAGGCGTGGTGCGTCGCCGGATCCATCTTGACGAGGCCGGCCGGCCCGTCGACGCCGATGCCGGACTCGAGCACCTTCATCAGCTTGTCGCGGTCGAGCGAGCCGGCCTTCTTGACCGCCTCGGCCCACAGCTTGATCCCCTGGTACTGCGAGACCGCGATCTCGTGGACGATCTTGGTGTCGCCGAAGCGCTTGCCCCAGCGCGCGAGGAAATCCTTGTTCGCCGGCGTCGTCTCTTCCTGGCTGTAGTTGCCGGCGATCAGGGATGCCGTCGCCCTCGGCAGGCGAGAGCGCGAGGTGCTCGTTGCCGACGCCGAAGGTCGTCGAGTAGAGCGGGATCTTCTTGTTCATCCCCGACGCCGCCCACTGGCGGAAGAACGAAAGGTGCGCGCCGCCGACCAGCGCCGCGCACACCGAGTCGGGCTTGGCCGCCTGGATCTTGGCGATCGTCGAGCCGAAGTCGGCGACGTCGAGCGGGAAGAAGTCGGTCTGCAGCACCGAGCCGCCGCGCTGCTTGACGTAGTGCGCGACCCACTTCGCGGTGATCTGGCCGTAGTTGTAGTCGGCCGCCAGCACGTAGACCTTCTGCCCCACTGCTTCTGCGAGATCTCGACGATCGGCTCGACCGCCTGCGCCGGCGTCGTTCCGGTGACGAAGCAGTTGCGGTCGCACACGCCGCCCTCGTACAGCACGTTGTAGAAATAGAGGATGTTGGCGCGCCGGAAGGTCTGCCGGATCGCCTCGCGCGACGCCGACGTGATGCCGCCGTGGACGACGTCGACCTTGTCGTCGCGCGCGAGCTGCTGCGCGTACTTGGTGTAGAGCGCGATGTCGGACTGGGTGTCGTACTGGACGACCTGGATCTTTCGTGCCGAGCAGGCCGCCGGCGGCGTTGATCTCCTCGGCCGCCAGCGTCGTCGCCAGCACCATCGGCTTGCCGTAGGCGTCGAGGTTGCCGGAGTTGTCGAGGACCGAGCCGAAGCTTGATCGGCGCGCCCTGCGCGAAGCACGTGGGAACGGCAGCGCGATGCCGGCGGCGGCGCCGGACGTCGAGGCGATGAAGTGGCGACGTGAGAAACGACATGAGTCTCTCCCTGCAGTTGTTGATGCGCCGGATGGCGACGAGACGCTGCGAGCCCGGCGTCAGCCCTTGGGCCGCGCCTTGTCGCTTGCGGAATCAGGAGCGCCCGGGGCCGAGGCCTCCGCCGTTCGGCCACCGACCGCCGCGGACAGGTCCACGCCGATCGAATCGCCGATGCTCTTCAGGGCGGGCAGCTGCAGCGCCATGCCGAGGATGCTGTCCATCACCTGCGTCACCGGCGCGCGCTGCGCTGGCGTCGCCGCCGCCGCCGCCGCCTGCCGCCGCTCGACGAGCCGCCGAAGCCGGTGACCTGGTGGATCCGGATGCTGTCGATCTTCTCGGCCGGCTTCATCATCTGGGCGATGATCTCCGGCAGGCGGTCGAGCCGGTGCTGCTCGAGCTGCATGTGCATCAGCTCGCCGCGTGCGCGAGTTCTCGGCGTCGATCATGCGCCCGCGCTGCCTTCCGACTCGGCGGTCGAGCCGGATGCGCTGCGCCTCGGCGCGCGTCGTCGTCGCCGACGCCTCGGCCTTCGCGGTCATCAGCAGCACCGCGGTCTCGCTCTCGGCCTTCGAGGTCTCGACCTCGCCGCGCTCCTGCTCGCGCTTGAGCGCGATCTCGCGCGAGCGGTCGGCGACCGCGCGCTCGCGCTCGGTCTGCAGCTGCTCCTGCGCGAGGACGATCTCGGTGCGCGCGAGCTCGGCCTGCGCCTGCGCCTTCGCTTCCTCGGCGTGCTTGCGGCGCGCATCGCGATCGAGCTGTCGATCTTCCTCACCTCGGAGCTGAGCTGCGCCTCGATCTCGAGCCGCCGCAGCTCGCGCGCCTTCTGGATCTCGGCGACTCGCGTCGCCTGCTCGCGCTCGATGCGCGCGGCCTCCGAGCGACCGTCGACTGCTCGCGCGCCCGCGCGGTGTCGGCGTCGCTCGCCGCCTTGAGCTTCTCGATCTCGAGGCGCTGGCCGATCTGCGCTTCCTCTTCCTGGCGCGCAGAGGCCGAGCCGCTGCTTGATCGCCTCGAGCTGGGTCTGCCGCACCGAGACGTCGGCGTCGGCCTCGATCTCGGCGCGCTTCTTCTTGCTCGTCGCGATGATCTCGGCGAGCTTGCGCAGGCCGACCGCGTTGAACGCGTTGTTGTCGTCGAGCGCGGCGAACGCCGCCTGGTCCATCCGCGTCAGCGACACCGACTCGAGCTGCAGGCCGCTGTGGCGAGGTTCTCGCGCACCGATTCGCGGATCGTGCGCACGAACTCGGCGCGCTTGTCGTGCAGCGAATCCATCGTGAAGGCCGGCGCCGGTCGCCTGGATCGCGTCGATGAAGCGGCCCTCGAGCAGGTTGCGGACGCCGTCCGGGCTGAGCGACTTCGGAGCCGATCGCCTGCGCCGCGGTGCGCGACGCCGTCGACGGTCGGCTGCACGCGCAGGTAGAACTCGAGCTCGACGTCGACCCGCATGCGGTCTTCGGTGATCAGCGACTTGGCGCCGGCGCGGCTGACCTCGATCCGCATCGTCCGCATGTTGATCTCGTCGACCTTGTGCAGGAACGGCAGCGCCAGCGTGCCGCCGGTGAGCACGATCTTCTGGCCGCCGAAGCCGGTGCGGATCAGCGCGACGTCGCGCGAGGTCTTGCGGTAGAAGCGGTTCAGGAAGGCGACCGCCGACCGCGATCGCGACGATCAGGACGATCAGGCCGAAGAGCCAGGCCAGCAAGGTCATGGGATCCCCTCCTGCGACGGCGGAACGACGGCCCGGGACCGGCGCCGCCAGGTCATTACTTTCCGAGGAAACTATAGCAGCTCGCAGGTTCGGGCCGCTGTCGGTCGAACCCGAATCCGGACGGCGTCTGGCCTACAGCGCGACCGGGCGCTGGAAGAAGTGGCCGCCGGCCTCGGCGAGGTAGGTCGGGTGCGCGCAGCGCTCGTTGCCCGAAGTACGGGATGCCGCGCACCGAGCGGAAGGCGAGCGGCGCGGCCAGGTGGCCGGAGCAGCTGCGCGTTCGTCGTCGGCGGCGCGACGCGCCAGCGCGGCCATGAAGTGGACGCCTTCGTAGGTCGACTGGCCGAGCGCGTTCAGCGTCGGCGCGCGCTGGCCGAAGTGGTTGTAGTAGCGCTCCTTGAACGCCATGTTGGCGTCGTTGTCGAGCGAGGCGAAGTAGCCCGACGAGACGAAGAGGCCCTCGGTGTTGTCGGCGCCGATCGCGAGCAGGCCGTTCTCCTCGATCGCGCACGAGAGGCGGAACATGTCGCGCGACAGGCCGCAGCGGCCGAAGGCGCGGTTGAACTGCACCGCGTCCTGGCCGACGAGCGAGAGCAGGATCGCATGCGGCTTGCAGGCGCGCGATCTCGTCGAGCAGCTCGGAATAGTCCTCGGCGCCGAACGGCAGATAGCGGTCGGCGACGACCTCGCCGCCCTGCTCGCTCACGTAGCGCGCAGCGAGCCGATGCGAGACGCGCGGCCAGACGTAGTCGTTGCCGATGAACATCCAGCGCCGCGCGCGCGTAGCGGCGGGCGAGGTACTCGATCGCCGGACGCAGCTGCTGGCCGGGCGTCTCGCCGAGCGCGAACACGCCGGGCGTGCGCTCGCCGCCCTCGTAGAGCGGCGTGTAGACGTACGGGATCTGGCGCGCGACGTCGCTTCAGCACGCGCTGGCGCACCTGGCTCGTGTGCATGCCGACGATGGCGTCGATCGCGCCCGCGTTCATCAGGCCGCGCGGTGACGCTGCCGACCTCGGTCGCCTCGTCGGACGAGTCGATCATGCGCAGGCGCAGGCTGCCGCTCGAGCAGGCCGCCGTCGGCGTTGATCTCGGCCTGCGCGAGCTGCGCGCAGGCGATCGACGACGGCCCCCAGATGCCGGCCGAGCCGTTGATGGGAACGAGCAGGCCGACGACGAAATCGGCGCCGTCGGCGAGCGCTTCGCGCCGGGCGGCGGCGCGGCGCGCGCGGAGCGAGCGATGGCGCGACCTTCGCGCCGGCGAAATCGCCGACCGCCGTTTCGGGCATCGTCACTCCCATGAGCCCGCGCGCGGGCGTCGGGGCTTTGCATCCCTGCGTTTTGCTTTCCCTGGAAAGCGACTTCTACAATATCACAGCATGAATCGATTCGACCCTCATCTCGGCCTGCTGCTCGAGCGCGCCGGTCGTCGTCGTCGGCGAGCGGCTCGACCGCGCGTTCGGCCGCGACGGCGTCACCGCCGATCACTGGCGCGTCCTGCGCCTCCTCGCCGACGGCGAAGGGCCACACGATGGGCGAGATCGCCGAGCGGCTGCAGATGAATCCGCCGACGCTGACCAAGCTGGTCGACCGGATGGTCGGCAAGTCGCTCGTCCAGCGCGCCGCCGACCCGAAGACAGCCGCCGCGTCCTCGTCTACGCCGACCGACGCCGGCCTCGCGCTCCTGCACGAGCTGCAGGGCAAGGTCGACCAGCACCATGCCGCGCTGCAGGCGCTGCTCGGCGACCGCAACGCGCGCCAGCTCGAGCGGCTTGCTGACGACGCTGATCGAAGCGGCGGAACGACCGACCGCGTGAGCCTGCGACGGGCGCCGCCGGCGCGCTGAGACGCCTGCGGGTGGCGCCGGTGCCAGTCGGTGACGCGCTGGAACGCGCGGCCGACGCGAACGACCGACCGGCTCGCCGAGGTGGCCGGCCGACGAACTGGGCGCCGATCGGCAGCCCGGCTGCGGTGAACGCGACCGGCAAGCGTCAGGCGTCGGATGTGCCCGACATGTCGAACGGCGCGGTGTAGCGCGATCAGCGCCGCGAGCTCGGCGGGCACCCGGCCGAGCGTCGCCATCGCGCGCGACCGTCGGTGCGGCGATCGGCTGGGCCGGCATCGAGCATCGCATCGACCGGCGCGAGCGCGGCGACGACGCGGCCGGCGAAGTCGCGCCGGCGCAGCAGGATCCGCTGGTAGTCGAGGCCGGACAGCGCGCGGCCGGCGTCGATGAGGCCGGCGAGGCCCGGCCGTAGCGGTCGCGCTGCGACGGGAAGGTGTCGGCGTGCGCGACCGCGGTCTCGACGGCGCAGTTCGGCCCCCAGTCGTCGACGCATCGGCGTTCACGTCAGGAACCGCATCGCGACGATCTCGGCGCCGAGCGACGCGCACGGTCGCGAGCGCGCGCCTCGACGCGCGCGCCGCGTCTCGGCGTCGACGTCGTCGAGCGCGTAGCGCTCGTCGAAGCCGATGCGCACGCCGCGCAGGTGCCGTCGTCGGCCGGCGAGGTAGTCGGGCACGTCGGCTGAGCAGCGCGGTCGGATCGCGCGGATCGCTGCCGGCGATCGCGCCGAGCACGATCGCCGCGTCGGCGGCGCTGCGGCACATCGGCCCGATGTGGTCGAGCGAGGCGGCGAGCTCGAAGCAGCCGAAGCGCGAGACCCGGCCCCAGGTCGGCTTCAGGCCGGTGTTGCCGTTGGCCGCCGAAGGGAAGCGGATCGAGCCGCCGGTGTCGGAGCCGAGCGAGCCGAAGCACAGGCCGGCCGCCGTCGCCACGCCCGAGCCGCTCGACGACGCGCCGGACCAGTGGTCACGGTGCCAGGGGTTGAGCGGCGCGCGCGACGTCAGGATGGTGGTCGGCGAACGCGCCTTCGGTGAGCTGCAGCTTGCCCGAGCAAGACGGCGCCGGCCTCGCGCAGCTTGCGGACGACGGTCGCATCGACGCCCGGGATGAAGTCGCGGTGCAGCGGCATTCCGGCCGCAGTGGCGATGCCTTCGGTGCAGCACAGGTCCTTGACGGCGATCAGGCACGCCGTGCAGCTGCGACAGGATCTGGCGCCGCCCGATCATCTGCTCGGCCGGACGCGCCTGCGCCAGCGCCAGCTCCGGCGTGACGAGTGCATACGACTTCAAGGCCGGATCGACGCGCTCGATCCGGCGCAGCATGGCCTCGGTCAGCTCGACCGGCGAGACCTTGCGCGCCGCGATCAGGCGCGCCAGCTCGTTGATCTCGAGGTAGTGGAGGTCGTCGAGGGCCACGTCGGTCTTACCCACCTGCGCGTCGGGCGGTTGGCACGGCGCGGCGTCGACCCGTTCGCGCGGTTCAGCGAAGACCGCGGCGAGCGCACGTGCTCCGGCCGCACGCCCATGCCGAGCAGGCGCGGCGAACAGGCGCTGCAGCGCCGGCACGCGCCGTCAGCACGCGCATCGGCAGCGGCACCGCGAGCTCCGCGCTGGCGCCGCTGGCCATCACCCGCACGAGCACGTTGTTCTGGATCGCGACCTGCAGCGCCTGCGTCGCCTTGGTCGGCCAGAGACGGCGCCGCCGCGACCGCGTCGAGGTCGTCGTCGGTGACGTCGCGCCGTCGCGCAGCTTCGCGGCGAGCAGGTTGGCGGCGGCGACCGCGTCCTGGATCGCCAGGTTGATGCCGACGCCGCCGACCGGCGACATCGCATGCGCCGCGTCGCCGATGCAGAGCAGCCCGGGCTTCGACCAGTGCGAGCAGCCGGTCGACGGCGACGGTGAGCAGCTTGACGTCGTCCCACGAGCGCCGACGTCGCCGATGTGCGGCGCGAGCAGCGGCGCGGTCTGCGACGACCTGCTCGCGGAAGACCTCGATCGGCCGTGCGCTGCAGCGCCTCGGCGCCGCCCTTGGGGATGACGAAGGCGCACTGCCAGTAGTCGCCGCGGTCGATGGTGACGACGAAGTGGCCGGGCGCGATCCGGGCCAGGCTGCCGAGTCCTCGCCGCCGGATCGCGCCGACGCGGAACCAGAGCACGTCGATCGGCGCGCCGAGGTCCTCGACCGCCAGGCCGGCGGCGGCGCGCACGGTCGAGTGCCGACCGTCGCAGCCGATCGTGCAGTCGGCGCGGATCTCGAAGCGCCCTCGGGCGCGCGGCCGCGCACGCCGACGACGCGGCCATCGCCTTCGGTCACGAGCCCGGTCACGTCGGCCTGCATCCGCAGCGTCGAACGCCGGCAGCTTCCTCGCCTCGCCGACGAGGAAGTCGAGGAACTCCCACTGCGGCATCATGGCGATGAAGGCGTAGCGCTCCGGCAGGCCGCTGAAGTCGCCGAGCTGGACGCGCTCGTCGCCGAACCAGCCGCCGATCAGCGCTCGCAGCCGCTGGTGCGGGCGCTGCAGGAAGGCGTCGAGCAGGCCGAGCTCGTCCATGATGCGCAGCGTCGACGGATGGACCGTGTCGCCGCGGAAGTCGCGCAGGAAGTCGGCGTGCTTCTCGAGCACGACGGTCGCGCACGCCGGCGCGCGCGCAGCAGGATAGCCGAGCATCATGCCGGCCGGGCCGCCGCCGACGATGCAGCACTGCGTTCGAGCGTCGTCTGCTGGCGTCGGCCATCGGTTCTCCCGTCGTCGCCCTGTCCGCCGGCTCACGCGCGGCGCGACGCGCGCGAGGAACGCGAGCACGCCCTGCCAGTGCGCCTCGGCGCCGGCGCTGTTCTTGTCGTCGCGCGGCGCTCGACCGGAGCCGTGCGTCCAAGGGCACACGCGCCACGAGCTGCTGCTTGTCGCTCGACTTCACCGCGCTTGAGGATCGCCGCCGAGCTCGCGATCTCCTCTTGCCCGACGACTGGTCGATGTAGACCGGCACGGTCACCTTCCGGGCGGCGGCGCGGACTCGCGTCCTTGCGGGCGAGATACTCGCCCGGCGAGGAAGGCGACGATCGCGGCGACGTCGCCGGGATGCGCAGCGGCGAGCAGGAAGACGAGCGCAGCCGAATAGCTCGAGGCCCCAGGCGACGAAGTGGCGCGCGCGCCGTGACGCCTCGGCCTTCCGCCCACGCGAGTGCCGCTTCGAGGTCGGGCAACGCGCTGTCGTAGCTTTGCTCGCGCCAGCCCGGGCGCGGCGGCGGTCCGGTTGGTGCCGCCGAAGGCGCCGTCGCCCGAGCGCTGGTCGATCGCCAGGACGGTGAAAGCCGGCCTTCACGAGCCGCGGCGCGATCGGCACGTACTCGGTGGCGCTCGATCCGGCCTGATGGAAAGCGACGACGATCGGCGCCTTCGCGCCGGCCGCGCGCCAGACGTCGCCGTGGACCTTGACGCCCGTCGGCCGCGGTCAGCAGCACCGTCTCGGCGTGCGCAGACGCGAGCTGAACAATCCGGCGAGGGCCCAGAGGACGAAGCCGGATCATGGAGGAGCCACGCAAGGCGATGCGCGATTAAGGCCAGATCGCGGGCGCGAGCGACGCAGTCGCGCGATTCCCTCGCGCGGGACAATGCGGCGATGTCCGCGACGCTTCTCGACTGCGATTTCTGATCGTCGGTGCCGGCATCGCCGGCGCGTCGATCGGCCATTCCTGCGCCGCACGGCCGCACCATCGTCCTCGAGCGCGAGAGCCAGCCCGGCTATCACTCGACCGGGCGCTCGGCGGCGCTCTTCCTGGAAAGCTACGGCACGGCGCAGGTGCGCGCGCTGACGCGCGCCAGCCGTTCCTTCCTCGAAGCGCCGCCGGCCGGATTCGCGGACGGCCCGATCGTCGCCCGCGCGGCGCGCTCTTCGTCGCTGCCCCGGGTCAGGACGCCGAGCTCGCCGCGCTCTGGCAGGTGATGCAGTCGGTGAGCCCGCGTGGCCGCCTGCTCGACGCCACTGCCACCTGCGAGCTCGTGTCGGCGCTGCGCAAGGAGCATGTCCTCGGCACGGTGTTCGAGCCCGACGCTGCCGACATCGACGTGGACCGTCTGCACCAGGGCTTCCTGCGCAGCATCCGCCGCCAGGGCGGCGCGATCGTCGGCGACGCCGAGGTCGTCGCGATCGCGCGCGACGATCGCAGTCGCTGGCAGGTCGACGCGGGCGGCGTTCGCTATCGCACGCCGGTGCTGGTGAACGCCGCCGGTGCATGGTGCGACGCCATCGCCGCGCTCTGCCGGCGTCGCGCCGATCGGCCTGGTGCCCAAGCGGCGCAGCATCTTCACCTTCGCGCCGCCCGTCGACACCGACACCACGCCACTGGCCGCTCTTCGGCAGCGTCGACGAGCGCTGGTACGTCAAGCCCGACGCCGGCCTCCTGCTCGGCTCGCCGGCGAACGCCGATCCGGTGCCGGCGCAGGACGTGCAGCCCGAAGAGCTCGACATCGCGCTCGCGATCGATCGCATCGAGGCGGCGACGACGCTCGCGGTGCGGCCGCGCCGCACCTGGGCCGGGGCTGCGCTCGTTCGTCGCCGACGGCGACCTGGTCGGCGGCTTCGCGGCCGATGCGCCCGGCTTCTTCTGGGTCGCCGCGCAGGGCGGCTACGGCATCCAGACGTCGGCGGCGATGGGCGAGGCGTGCGCTGCGCTGGCGCGCGGCCTGCCGCTGCCAGGCCCGCATCGCCGCGTTCGGACTCGACGCCGCCGCGCTCGCGCCGGACCGTCCTTCGCTCACGCAACCGCCCGCATCGGCTTGCTGAGAAACGGCGACCCGGCGAGCGACGAAGCGCCACGGCAGCTCGACCGACTTGCTGATGCCGATGCGCACGCCGGCGTGCGACCGACGCAGCGTCGCATCGTCGGCCGCGCGCGACGACGCGAAACGGCCGCCGGTCGAGGCGCAGGCCGTTGTAGCGCGTGGGTCACGCCGAGCGCCTGGCAGAGCCGCCCCGGCCCCGAGCAGAGCAGGCGCAGCGTCGTCGACGCCGCGGCGCTCGCGCATCAGCTCGATGCCGGCGGTCGGCTCGAGGGCGCGGATCAGCACCCCGGCGCCGTGCCCGGCCGGCGCGCAGACGAAGTTGAGGCACCAGTGGATGCCGTAGGAGCGGTAGACGTAGGCGCGACCCGGCGGGCCGAACATCACGGCGTTGCGCGCCGTCGTGGCCGCCGTAGCTGTGCGACGCCGGGTCGCTCTCGGTCGTAGGCCTCGGTCTCGACGATCGTGCCGCCGACGCCGTCGACGAACACGCTCGCGCCGATCAGCGCGCGGGCGACCTCGAGCGGACGAGGCGTAGAAGTCGATCGCATCGGCCAAGAATACGGAAGCGCGCGCGCCGCCAGCGCTGCGGGAGCAGGCGTCGATAGAATTCGCGCCTCCCGCCGGTCCCGCTCGATCTCGTGTCCGATCGCCGCAAGGTCCTGCCGCAATACGTGTTGCCCAAGCGCGGCCTGACGGCGTTCGCCGGCCGCGTCGCCTCGCGCGAGCGCGGCGCGACGACGACGCGGCTGGTGCGCTGGTTCGTGCGCAAGTACGGCGTCGACATGAGCGAGGCGGCAGGTCCGGACGATCGCCGCCTACGCGCAGCTTCAACGACTTCTTCACCCGCGCGCTGAAGGACGGCGCGCGGCCGCTCGCCGACGCCGACCTGGTCTGCCCGGTCGACGGCACGATCAGCCAGTTCGGCCGATCGAGCACGACCAGATCCTGCAGGCCAAGGGCCACCGCTACTCGACGACGGCGCTGGTCGGCGGCGACCACGCGCTCGCCGCGCGCTTCCACGACGGCAGCTTCGCGACGCTCTACCTGAGCCCGAAGGACTACCACCGCATCCACATGCCGTGCGACGGCGTGCTGACGCCGGATGATCCACGTGCCCGGCGCGCTGTTCTCGGTCAACCCGACGACGGCGCGCGGCGTGCCGGGCCTGTTCGCGCGCAACGAGCGCGTCGTCTGCGTGTTCGAGTCGGCGTCGTCGGCCGCTTCGTGCTCACCTCGTCGGCGCGACCATCGTCGGCAGCATGGCGACGGTCTGGCACGGCGCGGTGCGACCCGCCGCGCGTGCGCCGCGTGCGCGAATGGCACTACGCCGCCGGCACGGTGGCGCTGAAGAAGGGCGAGGAGATGGGGCGCTTCATGCTCGGCTCGACCGTCGTGCTGCTGTTCCCCAAGCGCGACCTGCGCTTCAACCCGGCGTGGGCAGCCGGGCGGTCCGGTGCGCCTCGGCGAGGCGATGGCCGACGCTCGGGCAGGCCGCGGTAGCCGCCGATGCGCGCCGTCTTCGTCGACGCCAACCCGCGCTGCGCGGCGCTCGCCGAGGCGATCGGCCCGCGCGACTGCCGCCGCTCGAGCTCGCATTCGGCGACGCCGACATCGCTCCCGACGCGCTGCCCGCGGCGCTCGCCGGCGCGCCGATCGCGGTCATCGACCACACCGCGCTGCCCGATCGAGATCGCCCGCCGCTGCGACGGCTCTGCGCGACGTCGTCTTCCTCGGCACCGGCGCGCGCAGCTACATGGACCCGGAGGCGCTCGCCGGCGATCGGCATCACCGTCCACCTCATCAAGGGCTACGGCGACACCGCGGTCGCCGAGTGCGCGATCGGCCTGCTGTTCGACGCCGCGCGCGAGCTTCGCGGCGATGGACCGCGGCGATGCGCGACGGCCAGCTGGCTGCGCAGCGAAGGCACGCAGCTCGGCGGCAAGACGCTCGGCCTGGTCGGCTTCGGCGGCATCGCCGCCGAGCGTCGCGCGCATGGCGCTCGGCATCGGCATGAAGGTGATCGCCTGGAACCGGACGCCGAAGGCAGGCGTCGCCGGGCGTCGAGTTCGTCGCCATCGAGCGGCTGCTCGCCGAGAGCGACGCGCGTCTCGCTGCACCTGCTGCTCACCGACGAGACGCGCGGCTTCCTCGCGCGGCAGCGGATCGCGGCGATGCGGCGCGGCGTCGCTGCTCGTCAACACCGCGCGCGGCGCGCTCGTCGACGAGGCAGCGATGGTCGAGGCGCTGCGCTCGGGGCAGATCGGCCACGCCGGCCTCGACGTCTTCGAGCGTCGAGCCGCTGCCGCCGGGCCATGTGCTGACGACGCTCGCCAACGTCACGCTGTCGGCGCACTTCGGGCTTTCGCACGCCCGGAGGCGAACCAGCGCCTGATCGAGGCGGCGTTCGCGCACTGCGCGCGGATCGTCGCGCTGCCGTGACGTCGAGCTTACTCATTTGGCAAGCCGCGGTGAAACAGGAATCAGCGGGCGGCGGATCTGCGCGTGCGACGCCCTGCCTCATCGAGTAACGTCGACGGTCGGTGGATGCCTCGCCGCACAACTCGTCGCCGACTACGGCTACCTGGCCGTCTTCGTCGGTGACCGTTGCCTGCGAAGGCGAGGCGGATCCTGCTGCTGGCGGCGTATGCCGCGCATCGTGGCTACCTGTCGCTGCCGGCCGTCGTCGGCGTCGCCTTCTCTTACGGCGCGACCCTCGGCGACCAGGATCTTCTTCTTCTCAGGCCGTTTCTTCGGCGCAGCGATGCACAGTCGCCGGTGCCGTTCGTGATCCGCGATGCCGCGCCGATAGGCGATCATGTGCGCCTGTTGCTGGCATCCATGCGCTGCACGATTGATCATCGCGCATTCGCTTGCAGCCGCGGAGGTCTGCATCGCCGGGCCGATCGGGCATCAGGCATGAAGGCGACGCTGGGCCCGCGCCGCTTTTCTCGTGTTCAACGCGATCGGCGCCCTGATCTGCGCGCCGCCTGATCGCCGGCATCGGCTATCTGTTCGGTCACGCGCTCGAAGCATGGCTGTCACGTCTGACCTGAAGCAGTACGAGACGATCGTTCTGGGGCTGCTGTTTTTGTTCGTTGTCTTCGGCGGCGTGGTGCACTTCGCGCGCGGCAGGCGCGGCAGAGCACCACCATGGAAGAGCTCGCTGCGTCAGTGAGCCCACCGAGCCTCTGCAGCACACGTACATGTACGCCGGCAACCGCTACGCGCAGCACCCCGAGCGCGCCGCCTTCATCATGGCCAGCAGCGGCGAGACGGTGAGCTACGCCGAGCACGAGCAGCGCACCAACCGCCTGGCGCACCTGCTGCGCGCCGAGGGTCTGAGCGGCTCGACCACTTCGCGATCTTCATGGAGAACAACAGCCGCTACCTCGAATGCGACGGCGCCGGCGAGCGCTCCGGGCTGTACTACACCTGCATCAACTCCTACCTCACCGCCCGACGAGCTGGCCTACATCGTCGACAACAGCGAGTCGCAGGTGCTGATCACCTCGTTCGCCAAGCTGCCGGTCGCGCGGGCGGCGCTCGCCAAGTGCCCGCGCGTCAAGCGCTGCCTGGTGGTCGACGGCGGCGACGCGGTGCGCGCGCTGGGCGATCCGCGCTACGTCGACTTCGTCGAAGCCGACGCGCGACATCCCGGCACGCCGATTGCCGACGAGTGGCTCGGCACGCCGATGCTGTATTCGTCGGGCACCACGGGCCGGCCCAAGGGCATCATCCGCCCGCTGCCCGAAAACCCGCCGTCGCAGCCGCTGCCGCTGTTCCACTTCCTGAACGAGCTGTGGCAATGCGAGAGACGGCATGCGCTACCTCGTCACCGGCGCCGCTGTACCACTCGGCGCCGCAGGCCAATGTGTCGCTGGCGATCCGCAACGGCGGCACCGTGGTGATCATGGAGCACTTCGATCCCGAGCAGTGCCTGGCGCTGATCGAGCAGCACCGCATCACCCACATCCAGCTGGTGCCCACGATGTTCAGCCGCATGCTCAAGCTGCCTGAGGCGGTGCGCAGGCGCTACGACCTGTCGTCGCTGCAGATCGCGGTGCACGCGCGCGGCACCGTGCCCGGTGCCGGTGAAGGAGCAGATGATCGAGTGGTGGGGCCCGATCATCCACGAGTACTACGGCGCCACCGAGGGCCTCGGCTTCACCGCCTGCAACAGCGCCGAGTGGCTGGCGCATCGCGGCACGGTGGGCAAGGTGCTGCTGGGCGAGCTGCACGTGCTCGACGAGCAATCGCGAGCCTGCGCCGAAGGGCGAGCCCGGCGAGCTGTGGTTCAAGACCGCGACGCCGTTCGACTACTTCAACGACCCCGAGCGCACCCAGGCCTCGCGCTCGGCCGACGGCACGATGACCACGGTGGGCGATGTCGGCTACCTCGACGACGACGGCTTCCTGCACCTCACCGACCGCTCGACCTTCATGATCATCTCGGGCGGCGTCAACATCTACCCGCAGGAATGCGAGAACCTGCTGATCACGCACCCGCAGGTAGCCGACGCCGCGGTGTTCGGCGTGCCCAACGAAGACCTCGGCGAAGAGGTCAAGGCGGTGGTGCAGCCGAT